>OATY01000008.1_pt1 | contig 253225 bp, 201 predicted proteins | sample 1476101 | NCBI WGS metagenome assembly OATY01 (sample SAMEA2579994, study PRJEB22360) | human gut metagenome
CTGCTGCCGCTGGTATTGCTACTGTGGCAATGGATGGCAGAAGGGCAGCATCAAGCAACGGTATCGCCAGAAGCTTATAATGCATGGAAGATGTCGGTGCTGTTTGCCGATTTTAGCTTTGCCGGTGCTCTGTCTTTGCTGGCGGTGCTGCTGGGGGCGATGGCGCTAGCCAAAACGAAAGAGGATGAGGTTTTGCATCCGGGCAAGCGCATGCTGGAATTACTGATTTTAGCTCTGCCAATGATGTTGTGCCTGTTCCTTATGGGCATGTTGTTGGTTCACGGTTAACACGACCTGCGCATTGGCTATCGTGCCAAATGTGGAATGTGGGCAAGCCCCTGCACAGCTTTAGCGCAAGGGGCTCAGTGCCTACAATGACGTGAGTTCGTATTTTTTGATTTTCCGATACAGCGTTGCGATACCAATGCCAAGTTCGTCTGCGGCCTGTTTTTTATTATTGTGGCGGCTTAGCGCTTCGCGGATCATCTGCCGCTCCATGTCTTCAAGCCCTGTTGCGCCGTGTTCTTCGCACGCTGCCGCGCTTTGATAGGGGACATCTTCTCTATAGCTGCGTATCACCTGCCCATTGACCAAATTCGGAGGCAGCAGCGAGATATCAATCACTTCTCCGCTTGGAACCACGTTAATCAAATATTCCATCAAATTGCTGAGTTCGCGCACGTTGCCCGGCCAGCGGTAAAGCTTGAGCAAAGACATTACTTCTGGCGCCATGCCGGGATAAACAATCCCGATACGTTTGGTATGCAAATTTAAAAAATAATGCACTAGGAGCTCAATATCACCTTGGCGCTCACGCAGCGGTGGTAGCGTCATAGGAATAACGTTCAAGCGATAGTAGAGGTCTTCGCGGAATTTTCCGTCGGCAATGTATTGCTCAAGGTTTTGGTTAGTCGCGGAAATAATTCGGATATCTACAGGGATTGGCTTACTGGAACCAATCGGTTGGACCTCACGGGATTCAATCGCACGCAGTAGTTTAGCCTGCAGCGTCAGGGGCATATCTCCGATTTCATCTAAAAAAAGCGTGCCATTGTTAGCCGCCTGAATCAGGCCTATTTTCCCATTCGCCGAAGCACCGGTGAATGCGCCTTTAACATAGCCAAATAGTTCACTTTCTAGCAGTTGGTCTGGAATAGCTGCGCAGTTGATGGCAATAAATGGTTTGTTATTACGATCGCTCAGTTGATGTATAGCACGCGCCACCACTTCTTTACCGGTTCCGCTTTCACCAACCACAAGAATGCTGGATGGACTGGGGGCAACGCGGGTGATCAGACGCTTTAAAGTACGAATTGGGCGACATTCCCCAACTAAATGTTCAATGCGTGGATCGTCAGGATTAAAATCAACATTCATCGGTGAATGAGATTGATGAAATGCCATTAAAAAAAGCTGGTGGTCTTGAATATCATGCAGCTGACCAATAATAAGTTCCTGTTGCTCATCAAAGGAAATAATATGTTGCAGATGGCCACTGGTATAATTTTGTTGAAAAGTAAGAGGTCTGATATTAAAGGTTTTACCCATAATTTGATCTTGAGACGCATTAAGCTGTTTTAATGCCGTGGGATTAGCAAATTTAGCTCTATTCTCATTATCAATAACCAGTACGCCTTGGTCCATATTCTCAATTAGGCTCATGAGTATTTTATTTATTCCATCGCTACCTCCTTGGTTTTCTAGGAGCTTAGAGACAAAAAGATTGGATATATGGCGGACGTAGTCAGAGAATTCATGAATATTATCTTTTATTCTCTCTTGTTGTTCGGGCGTAAATGCCACCAAGCTGATCACTCCGATGCAGGCGTTTTGAAAAATAATGGGGATCCCAAGAAAGGCTTTTTCTTTGCAGCTGTCTTTGGTGGTGCAGCCGTCGCAAACCGGATCGAATCGTGAATGGATAACAACTTTTTCCTGCTTTGTATCAAGAACATACCTAAGAAGTCTTGAATTACTGTTGAGCTTTCGGCCAAAAAATTTCCCGTAGGGGCCTGTGCCCGATACTCGCGTCATATTGGCATCCACGATTTCGACTTCCAATTGTAAGACGCTGGCGAGCATTTTTGTGAAGCGTAAGATCGTCGGCTGAATTTGCATCAATATGGACTGAGCATTTACGGGTGTCATAATCAGAACCTTTCTCTAACGCTAAATTATTCGCGTTTATGGTTAGCGGGAATTATGTCCTTTTCACCTTACGATAATACATGAATAGAAAGTGTGGTTTGATAAACATCAATTGCCTTTTCTTAACTAGGATGAGTTTCTGTTGTTGGCATCACACTTTATTATCAAACTGATAAGAATATGGTTTTTGTTATCATTCTGGGTTGTCACCCATCTGAGAATAACGTTTTTATTTGCGATGTATGCAAAGTGAAATAGCTTTCTTAGTGAGTTAATAATGCAACTATTACTGATATTCATAACTGCACACGCTGATTTTGAATAAATAATGAGGCGTGGCTCACATTATCCCCCCTATTTCATACGTTCTCTCTCCATTAATCACAGCTTGGCATAGTTATTGTTTAAGAGTTAACAGTCGCTATTCACGGCGAGCGTTGAACCACCCGCCATACGTACGCCATAGCAGATTAAATCAAACGCCAATCACTTACTTTGTAGGGCCATGAGATGAGAACAGTTAACGAATTAATTAAGGATATCAATGCGCTTAAGTCGAATCTGCATGAAAAAGATTTTCTGCTGACCTGGGAGCAAAGCCCAGATGAGCTGAAACTGGTTCTGGATCTGGCCGAAGCATTAAAAACCATGCGCGCAGAGAACATTGCGACCAAGATTTTCAACAGTGGTTTAGGCATCTCCGTTTTCCGCGATAACTCCACAAGGACTCGTTTTTCTTATGCATCAGCCCTGAACTTGCTGGGATTAACCCAACAAGATCTGGATGAAGGTAAATCACAGATTGCGCATGGCGAAACCGTGCGTGAAACCGCGAACATGATCTCTTTCTGTGCCGATGCCATTGGTATTCGTGATGACATGTACCTTGGCGCAGGTAACGCTTATATGCGCGAAGTCGGCGCAGCGCTGGATGAAGGCTATGAACAAGGCGTTCTGCCACAGCGTCCGGCATTGGTAAACCTGCAATGTGACATCGACCACCCAACGCAGTCGATGGCCGATCTGGCTTGGCTCCAAGAGCATTTCGGCAGCCTCGAAAACTTAAAAGGCAAAAAAATTGCGATGACGTGGGCGTATTCACCAAGCTACGGCAAGCCGCTCTCTGTGCCGCAGGGCATCATCGGTCTAATGACCCGCTTTGGCATGGATGTCACGCTGGCTCACCCAGAAGGTTATGACCTCATTCCAGACGTGGTTGCGGTGGCAAAACAAAACGCTGAATCCTCTGGTGGCAGCTTCCGTCAGGTGAACTCTATGGCTGAAGCATTCAAAGACGCTGATATCGTTTATCCGAAATCTTGGGCGCCTTATAAAGTCATGGAAGAGCGCACTGAACTGCTGCGTGCGAACGATCATGACGGTCTGAAAGCATTGGAAAAACAGTGTTTAGCAGAGAATGCCAAACATAAAGATTGGCACTGTACTGAAGAGATGATGAAGCACACCAAAGGCGGCGAAGCGCTCTATATGCACTGCCTGCCAGCGGATATCTCAGGCGTGTCTTGTAAGGAAGGCGAAGTCACCGAAGGCGTCTTTGAAAAATACCGTATTGCTACTTACAAAGAGGCCAGTTGGAAGCCTTATATCATCGCCGCCATGATCGTCGCACGTAAATTCTCGAAACCAGGTCTGGTGTTAGAACAACTGCTGAAAGAAGCGCAAAAACGTATCAAGTAATACTGTCTGCACCGGCGCATCTGTCGATGCGTCGGTATTTCCGCCTCTGGCGGATACTCTCCTGATGAGGATGGGTTATGTCTGTTTTCTCTATGAAAGTGGATATTGCGCAAAACCGTTTTTTCAACGGTGAAACGTCTCCACTTTTCTCACGCGCAGAAGCGCAAAAGGCTCGCGCCTTCCACAAAAAAATAACGGGTTATCAGCCTACGCCGCTCTGCTCTTTAGACGAACTGGCTCAGCTTTTTGGCGTTAATAAAATTTTAGTCAAAGACGAGTCTCAGCGTTTCGGTTTGAACGCTTTCAAAATGTTGGGCGGGGCTTACGCGATTGCGCGTTTGCTGTGTGAAAAATACCAGATTGATATCAATACATTTTCTTTCGAAAAGCTGAAGTCAACGCTGACAGAAAAAATGACGTTCGCCACTACCACCGATGGTAATCATGGACGTGGGGTGGCATGGGCCGCTCAGCAACTGGGTCAAAACGCCGTGATTTATATGCCGAAAGGCTCCGCGCGTGAGCGCGTAGATCATATCCGCAATCTGGGTGCGGAGTGCATCGTGACCGATATGAACTACGACGACACAGTGCGTTTGACCATGAAAACCGCCCAGGAACGCGGCTGGGAAATCGTGCAAGACACTGCATGGGAAGGGTACACCAAGATCCCAACGTGGATTATGCAGGGTTATTCCACGCTGGCAGATGAAGCCGTCGAACAAATGCAGGCGATGGGCATTCAGCGACCAACACACGTCTTCTTACAGGCGGGCGTAGGCGCAATGGCCGGCGGCGTTTTGGGCTATCTGGTTGATGTCTTCGGTGCCGAAAAACTGCATTCCGTGATTGTTGAACCCGATCTTGCCGACTGTGTTTTCCGTTCAGGTTTGAAAGGTGAAATCGTCAATGTGGGCGGCGATATGGCCACCATTATGGCTGGTTTAGCCTGCGGCGAACCTAACCCGCTCGGATGGCCACTGCTGCGCAACTGCGCCACTCAGTTTATCTCCTGCCAAGACAAAGTCGCTGCGTTAGGTATGCGCGTTCTCGGCAATCCGCTGGGAAGCGATCCGCGCATTGTTTCTGGTGAATCTGGTGCCGTAGGGCTGGGCGTTTTGGCCGCCGTTCATCACCATCCAAAACGTGAAGAGCTGATGCAACAGCTGGGTTTAAATCATGACTCCGTTGTGTTGCTGATCAGCACGGAAGGCGATACCGACGTCAAACATTACCGAGAAGTCGTTTGGGAAGGGAAACATCCCGCCTGTAGCTGAAAGCGATGAAATTAACGACTTTTTGACCTTTATTTTCTCGCCTTAAGCGAGCTAACACATTGGAGTTTAAGAAAATGGCTAAGCAAGTTCCTTTCGAAATGGTGTTGGAAAAAGCGTATCAGTACAAAGATGAAATGACCCGCTTTCTGCGCGATATGATCGCTATCCCAAGTGAAAGCTGCGATGAAAAACTGGTTGTACAGTGCATTAAAAAAGAGATGGAAAAAGTCGGTTTCGATAAAGTCGAAATTGACCCAATGGGTAATATTTTAGGGTATATCGGCCATGGGCCGCATCTGATTGCAATGGATGCCCATATCGATACCGTTGGGATTGGTAATATTAAAAATTGGAACTTCGATCCTTATCAGGGGATGGAAGATGATGAGTTGATCGGTGGACGTGGTGCATCGGATCAGGAAGGCGGCATGGCATCGATGGTTTATGCCGGTAAGATCATTAAAGATCTGGGGCTGGAAGATCAATACACGCTGCTGGTGACCGGGACTGTGCAAGAAGAAGACTGTGACGGTTTATGCTGGCAGTACATTATCGAGCAATCCAAAATTCGCCCTGAATTTGTCGTTAGTACTGAACCTACAGACTGCCAAATCTATCGCGGCCAGCGTGGACGTATGGAAATTCGCGTGGACGTGCAGGGCATCAGCTGCCACGGCTCGGCGCCAGAACGCGGCGATAACGCCATTTTCAAAATGGGCCCAATTCTTAACGAATTAAAAGAACTGTCTAACCATTTAGGTAACGATGATTTCTTGGGTAAAGGGACGTTAACCGTATCTGAAATTTTCTTCACTTCACCAAGCCGTTGTGCCGTTGCCGATAGCTGCGCAGTCTCCATCGACCGCCGCTTGACCTGGGGTGAAACATGGGAAGGGGCACTGGACGAGATCCGTGCGCTGCCAGCGGTGAAAGCGGCAAACGCCGTGGTATCAATGTACAACTATGAACGACCTTCTTACACTGGCTTGGTCTATCCAACCGAGTGCTACTTCCCAACATGGAAAGTGGAAGAAGACCACATCACGGTGAAAACCCTGAGCAAAGCCTACGAAGGACTGTTTAACAAAAAACCGGTTGTAGATAAGTGGACCTTCTCGACAAATGGCGTTTCTATCATGGGTCGTCATGGCATTCCGGTTATCGGTTTTGGCCCAGGCAAAGAGCCAGAAGCGCATGCGCCAAATGAAAAAACTTGGAAAGATCATTTGGTGACCTGTGCTGCCATGTACGCTGCTATCCCTCTGTCTTACCTTGAAGAACTGAAAAAATAACTAGCGTTTATTGCGTAACCCACTCCCGCCGAAATTTGGCTGGAGTGGTTTTTTCAGTATGGCATTCAAGGAAACTGCTTCAATGAAAAAGCTGATTAAAAATGGCGTAGTCGTTAGCGAAAACGGTGAAGTTCGTCAGGATCTTCTGATCGAGAACGGGGTGATTGCACGCGTGGCAGCACACATCTCCGACGATGAGGCTGAAGAGGTGATCGATGCCAATGGGTGCTACGTGATGCCCGGAGGAATTGATGTTCATACGCATTTTAATATCGATGTTGGAATAGCCCGTAGCTGTGATGATTTTTTTACCGGCACACGCGCAGCAGCCTGCGGCGGTACAACAACCATTATTGACCATATGGGATTTGGGCCAGCGGGATGCAATTTGCATCACCAGCTAAACGCTTATCATCAATATGCGGCTGGAAAAGCCGTGGTCGATTACAGCTTTCACGGGGTGATCCAGCACATTGATGACGACATTCTCAATGAAATGTCATCGATGGTGCATGAAGAAGGGATTAGCAGTTTTAAGCTCTATCTGACGTACAACTACAAGCTTGGCGATACCGATGTTTTGCGCGCTTTACAGCAGCTACATAAGGTCGGCGCTTTGGCGACGGTACACCCTGAAAATGACGCTGCGATTGCGCTGCGGCGCGAACAGTTTATCTCCGAAGGCAAAACGTCGGCGATGTACCATGCATTGAGCCGTCCGCTCGAGTGCGAGGCTGAGGCCATTAGCCGGATGATTAATCTTGCTCAGCTCGCGGGAAATGCACCGCTGTATATCGTTCATCTCTCCAACGGATTGGGGCTGGACTATTTACGATTGGCGCGAGAACGACATCAGCCCGTTTGGGTGGAAACCTGCCCGCAATATTTGCTGCTAGATGAGCGTAGCTATCAACGGGAAGACGCGCTGAAGTTTATTCTCAGCCCTCCGCTACGCAACCATCGAGAGCAAGACAAATTGTGGTGCGGTATTGCTGACGGCGCTATTGATACGGTTGCGACCGACCACTGCACGTTCCCTTATCAACAACGCATTACGATGTCTGACGGGAATTTTACCCGCTGCCCAAACGGCTTGCCCGGCGTCGAAAACCGTATGCAGTTGCTGTTCTCTGAAGGGGTTATGACAGGTCGGATTTCGCCTTCACGTTTTGTGCAGCTAACCAGTACCAATCCTGCTCGCCTATTTGGCTTGTGGCCACAGAAAGGCAATCTCTCGGTGGGGGCTGATGCTGATGTCATCATTATTGACCCACTGAAAAACGTCACCATCGAACACGCTCATCTTCATGATAATGCGGACTATTCACCCTATGAAGGCTATCGCTGCCAAGGTGAAGTTATCACCACGCTTTGCCGAGGTGAATGCGTATATCAAGACAACAAATTTACCGGGCAGGCTGGCTTTGGTCGTTTTATTCACCGCCAACCTTTTGCTCAATCCACCATTATTTAATCGTTTAACTTACGTCACCAATATTTGCGAGGGATAGGATGAAAAAGAAAATTGTGCTTGCGCTGGGCGGCAATGCGTTAGGTGAAGGACTCGCCGAGCAAATGCAGGCGGTGAAATCGACGGCGAAAGCGATTGTGGATTTGATTGCCCATGGTCATCAAGTGGTGGTGACGCACGGCAATGGGCCACAGGTGGGAATGATCAACCAGGCTTTTGAAGCCGCGGCGAAAACGGAAGCGCATACGCCAATGCTGCCCATGTCGGTTTGTGTCGCGCTTAGTCAGGGCTACATTGGCTACGATCTGCAAAATGCGCTGCGTGAAGAACTGCTCGATCGTGGATTACATACGCCGGTTGCCACGATTATTACGCAGGTCATCGTTGATGCCAAAGATCCCGCTTTCGCTAACCCAACGAAGCCAATAGGCTCTTTCTTCTCACAGGAAGAAGCAAAACTGCTGACGCAAAATGGCTACACCATGAAGGAGGATTCAGGTCGTGGCTATCGCCGCGTTGTGGCTTCGCCAAAACCGGTTGATATCGTTGAGAAAGAAACCGTGGCCGCGATGTTGAAAGCGGGACAAGTCGTGATTACGGTCGGCGGCGGTGGTATTCCTGTTCTGCGTGAAGGTAATCACTTACGCGGTGCGGGTGCGGTTATCGATAAAGATTGGGCGAGTGCCAAACTGGCTGAAATGATTGACGCAGATATGCTGATTATTTTAACCGCGGTAGAAAAAGTGGCGATTAACTTTGGTAAGCCTAATGAGCAATGGCTTGATCAATTGAGCATCGCCGATGCTCAGCGTTTCATTGAAGAGGGACATTTTGCCAAGGGTTCGATGTTGCCTAAGGTCGAAGCTGCGGTTTCATTTGCAGAGTCTCGCCCTGGTCGCCAAGCTCTGATTACCGTGTTGAGTAAAGCCCAGCAAGGCATTGAGGGAAAAACCGGAACGGTGATTTCTCATTAAATTGTGAAGTAGTGAGCTCGCTCCATTTTCTTTTCTTGATGCCTTACCAGACTAAAGAAAAGAGATGGAGTGAGCGAATAAGTCATTTAGAAAGAAGAAGTTAGTGTTTGCGACCCAGCTTCATCATGGCTTCCAGAACCGCACCACCAATGGCGCGCGCCTTATCTGAAACTGTGGTGTAGTCAGCCTCAGCACCGCGCGGATCGATATCGCCAATTTTAAATCCGGCACTCACCTCTAATCCTTCACTCAATAAACCGCGCACCATACCTGACAGCGGAGCAAACACCGGTGTTTCTCCGATATGCCCCATCACATCACCTTCTTTGACTAAGTCACCCAGCGCAACGCAGCAATGCATGATGCCAGAGGCTGGGGCTCGAATAACACGGCGCGTGGTGTGACCGGCAATATTGCCTGGGATACCCGTATTGGGTTGGGTGTAACCTTGATAGATGACGCGGCCAAGATAGTGTCCGCGATTGGTTTCAATGACGGCGTCGCAGTCATGTCCGGCATTAAATCCGGGGCCCAGAGCGACAGTCACCGGCGCCATATCTTTGTGGGTGCCTAAGTTCTGTTTCGCCAAAATGGCATCCACTAAAAAACGCGGTTTGAGTTCGCTGAGATAGCTGGCTTGTTCATCAACAAGCACGGGAATTTCAGCGCGATCAAGTATGCTGAAAGCCTCGTCGATGGTGCTCGCTTTTCTCGCCGTTACGCCTTCAACCGTCATTTCGTTATCGAAAATAGCCTGAGCAAACGCGACGGTTCGGCGGATGACGGTGGGCTTAGCAATGTCTAACATGATGACATGAAAACCTGCATGATAAAGCCGTAACGCGACGCCGGTGGCAATATCGCCAGACCCGCGAATGACGACGAGTTTGTCGCGCTTCAATCTCACATCATCCTGTTTTAACCCACCGGCAGCATGGTTTTTTATCTGTAAAACTTCAGCCATGATGCTGACGGCAATCTCTTCCGGCGTTTCTGCTCCGATGTTGTAGCCAATCGGGGCGTGCAGCCGTTCAAGATGTTCTTGCGTGATGCCCTGCTGACGTAAAGCCTGTGTGAACGTTTGCACTTTTCTGCGGCTCGCGAGCAGGCCGAGATAGCTAACGGGTTTTTCGATTAAGACATCAAGGGCTTCTTTGTCTTGGTTGTTGGTTGCAATGATGACGAAGTTTTCTTTTTCGATATTCAGTTTTTCAATGGCCGCGCTGAAGGTCTCTGCATGAACCAGCGTAGTGCCCGCGGGAAACAGTGCTGGATCAAGGCTGGATGCGTAGGTATCAGCAACGTGCAAATCAAAACCGAGCAGGGCTGCTGCCTGAGCAATTGCACGGTTAACATGGCCAGCACCAATTAAAATTAAGCGCGGGCGTAATCCATGCACGTCAATGTAAACCGACATCGCCCCGCCGCAGTCAGAGCCGACCGCATCTTGGCCGTTACGCGCCATTCGTCCATGAAAAACACGTGCTTTGCGTTCAGATAAGGCTTCGAGCGCCTGATCGATGACCAAGCGCTCGACCATGCCTCCACCGATAGTGCCAACGATGCTGCCATCGGCCAATACCAGCATTTGGCCTGAGTGACGCGGCGTTGACCCTCGACTCTCAATAATCTGTGCCAAAGCAAAGGGTTTGTTCTCTTCTTCCAGTCGTGCTGCTTGTGCAAAAATGTTCATAGCAACCCCAAGATCCCCGTAATTGTTCGTCAATTCCTTTATGTGGTTTGCGACTGACATAACTGGTGTGTAATCGGAGGTGACTCTTGAACTGCGCCAACCCAAATGGCGTTGAGCTCGGGCCGTGCATCTAGCAGAGCAGTCAGTGAGCCCAATAGCGCATTATCAATCTGATAAAGTCGGTTAATAAACCAAACCCGAAGCGCTTGCTGCGGTGAGCCTTTGAACATCCCATCGGGGTGAGCGATGAATCGCTCAAATACCGAAATATTTAATCTATCTCCGGCTTTTATGCCGCAAAGTTCGGCAAAAATCGGCCAACGATGGATCTGTTCAGGGTCGGCAGGATTATTAATGACAAGGCCTCCAGTCAGTGCAATGACACATTTACTGCTTTGGGGGATGCAAGGTTCATGCCTTGCTGGCGCTTTGAGTAATTGCTGATGAGCACCGTCAGCTTCAACTAAGATGACATCAAAGAGTTGAGCAGCTTGTAGCATGTCGGCCTGCTCAGGTGTAATGCCTGAAACTTTATGAGTGGCCGCGTTATATTCAGTGAATAGTGCTACGATCTTGGGAGTGGAGGATGATGCTTTTTGGTGGGTAAGCAGAGCATGCCAATCCTCTTTTTCAATGATAGTCTGGGCCTGTGACGGTTCAGGTCGGTACATATGCGTGGTGGTGGTGATTAATACGCTCAGGCCTTGCTGAGAAAATCGCTGGGCAAGCCAAAAAAGCGTACTGGTTTTACCACCGGCTCCAATGAGGCTTATCAGGTATGACTTATTATTTTTCACGCTTGAAAGTACATCATTAAATAGTACGTCTAGGTCAAAGTTCATAAGCATTCATTAAAGGTTATGCAGAGAGGGAATGATGAATCAGAAAAGAGGAAAACATCCGTACGCGAATATATCTCCGGTTGAGAGTTTGAAACCGCGTGAAAATGTTGACTGTATCATTACCGCTGCGGGCCTTTCCTCTCGAATGGGGCAATGGAAAATGATGCTACCTTATAAAGAGGGAACAATTCTTGATTCAAGTATAGAAAATGCGAGGCAATTTTGTAGCCGTATTATATTAGTAGTTGGATATCGCGGTGATGAACTGTATGACCGTTATAATACTGCGAGTGATGTCACAGTTGTTGTAAATAATAATTACGTCAGCGGGCTATTCTCTTCCATACAGGCGGCAGGTCCGATCGTTAAAACAGATTATTGCTTTATCACTCACGGTGATATTCCTTGTTTGAACCGTGATATTTTCCATCAAGTTTGGCTTAAACGCGGGCCATACGCGTTGTTGCCCTGCCACCAAGGAACGCCGGGACACCCTGTTTTGCTGCCTCAAAACATTATAAAGCGAGCTTGCCAAGATGATGTGTCTGTATCATCAATGCGCGAGTTTTTACTCGCAAGGGAGTACCGCTATCTTAATATGCCGCAGCCGCAAACGATTATGGATATAGATACGCCAGAGGCATATCAGCGCTTGCTAAAAATATAATCTATATGGTCGTGGGATATTTTATTCCTTACTGGATATTTAGTAAGGAATAGATGTTTTAATTCGGTTTATCGATTGCGCTCTCATTTTTCAAAGTAACGCTTATTATTTTTTATCAAACTGATACCGTATTATTCTAATTTGATAATTTATTCCTGAGTTAGATAATTGGCTAATTATGTGTTACTGCCGCATTGATTTATATTCTCATTTGTTTAGTGAGCAATTTCACAAATAAAAATCACTATTCGAGTTGGCTCACGGAATTAGCTTTTTTCTTATGGCTAGAAAACCTTTGGCTCGATTGTTGCTCCCATATCTCCTATCCGTAGAGGATTGAGAATCCTCTGCCATTTTACATTTGAGCATGTCGCAGCAAGGAGATAGTCATGGGAGATATTATGCGCCCCGTTCCTTTCAAGGAACTTTTGACGCGTGTTTTCGACGAGTATAACGAAAGCCACTCAATCTTCGGGATACCGGAACAGCAGTTCTATCGCAAAGATAACGACCGACTTATCAAGGTATTTGGCGAAACCTGTGAAACGCCTATGGGGCCAGCCGCAGGGCCGCATACACAGCTTGCGCAAAATATCATTGTGTCTTGGTTGACCGGTGGGCGCTTTATTGAGTTGAAAACGGTGCAAATTCTTGACCGCTTAGAATTAGACAAACCGTGTATCGATGCTGAAGACGAATGCTTTAACACCGAATGGTCAACGGAATTCACGCTGCAAAAAGCCCATGACGAATATCTGAAAGCCTGGTTTGTTTTGCATTTACTCGAAGCTCTTTTTGACCCTCGCACACAGGGTGAAGCTAAGTCATTCATCTTCAATATGAGCGTTGGCTATAACCTTGAAGGCATCAAGCAGCCCGCCATGCAGAACTTTATTCATAGCATGATGGATTCAGGCCAACATCCGAAATATGCCGAATATCAGTCTATCCTGTCTCATTTCATTCGCGAACAGTTTGAATCGCGTTCAGCGCAGCTCAGCCAACTACCACAGCAAATCCCCGCGCAAATGGTTCATGGGGTCACGCTCTCCACGATGCACGGTTGCCCACCTAATGAAATTGAGGCGATCTGCCGCTATATGCTGGAGGAAAAAGGGCTCAACACCTTTGTTAAATTGAACCCAACGCTGCTTGGCTACCCTCGCGTGCGTGAAATTCTCGACACCTGCGGCTTTGATTATATTGGCCTGAAAGAAGAGTCCTTTGAGCATGATTTGAAGCTAGAGCAGGCCATTTCTATGCTGCAAAGATTGACGGCTCTAGGCCAACAAAAGCAGCTTAGCTTCGGGGTGAAACTCACCAATACGCTCGGCACCATCAATCACAAAGGCGCGCTGCCGGGTGAAGAGATGTATATGTCTGGGCGTGCGCTGTTCCCACTGTCTATCAACGTGGCTGCCGTCTTATCACGTGCGTTCGACGGCAAGCTGACAATCTCGTACTCCGGCGGTGCGAGCAAATTTAATATTCGCGATATCTTTGATACCGGCATTCGTCCTATCACGATGGCAACGGATTTACTCAAGCCGGGCGGGTACTTACGCCAGCTAGAGTGCATGCGTGAGCTGGATCAGTCTGATTCGTGGGGTATGACTAAAGTCGACGTTGAGCGTTTGGAAGCGCTGGCGAAGAAAGCCGTTAGCATGGAATACACCCAGAAACATTGGAAAGCGCAGGATCGGATTGATGCTGGCGGCCCACTGCCGATGACCGATTGCTATGTGGCACCGTGCGTAACGGCCTGTGCGATCAAGCAGGATATTCCTGAATATATTCGTTTGCTCGGTGAACAACGCTACGCCGATGCATTAGAACTGATTTATCAGCGCAATGCGCTGCCTGCCATCACCGGACACATCTGCGATCATCAGTGCCAGTACAACTGTACCCGTATGGACTATGACAGTGCGCTAAACATTCGTGAGCTGAAAAAGGTAGCCTTGGAAAAAGGCTGGGATGAATATCAGAAACGCTGGCATAAACCTGCGGGCTCTGGCTCTAAGCATCCGGTTGCGGTGCTAGGCGCAGGGCCAGCAGGACTCTCTGCGGGGTATTTCTTGGCGCGGGCAGGCTATCAGGTCACCTTGTTTGAGCGTGAAGCCAACGCGGGCGGGGTGGTGAAAAACATTATTCCTCAGTTCCGTATTCCGGCTGAAACTATCCAGCATGATATCGATTTTGTTGCCGCACACGGGGTGAAGTTTGAGTTCGGCTGCGATCCTGCATTAACCGTCGATAAGCTTACCCAGCAAGGTTTCCGCTATGTCTTTATTGGGGTCGGCACCGATAAAAACAGCGGTGTGAAACTGGCGGGTGACAACCGCAATGTTTATAAATCGCTGCCGTTCCTGCGTAGCTATAACCGTGGCGATAAACTCTCTTTAGGCCGTCATGTGGCCGTCGTTGGCGCGGGGAATACCGCCATGGACTGCGCGCGTGCTGCGCTGAAGGTTCCCGGCGTAGAAGATGTGACCGTCATTTATCGTCGTACCTTAAATGAAATGCCAGCCTACCGCGAAGAGTATGAAGAAGCGGTTGAAGACGGCGTGAAGTTTATGTTCCTAACTAACCCAGAGCAGTTCGATGCCGACGGCACGCTCAGTGCGCGGGTGATGGAGCTCGGCGAACCCGATGAGAAAGGCCGTCGTCGCCCAGTGGCCACGGATAAAACCATCAAACTACGCATGGACGCGCTGATTACCGCCATTGGTGAACAGGCCGACTGCGCGGCGCTTAGCGCGATGGGTGTGCCATTAAATGCCGAGGGTTGGCCTGCGGTAAACGCAGAGACCGGTGAAACTCCACGCCCTAACGTGTTCTTAATTGGTGATGTGCAAAGTGGTCCATCCTCCATCGTTGCGGCTATCAGTACCGCTCGCCGTGCGACGGACGAAGTGCTCAAGCGTGAAAATATCCGTACTCATCACAGCGATAAGCAGTGGTCTAACGTCGATCCGGCGGAGATTTACCAGCGTAAAGGTGCGATCAGCGTGCTGATGGTGGATAAAGAAGAGCGTGAAGCCTTTGTGGCTCAGGAAGCACAGCGTTGCTTGGAGTGTAACTATATCTGCAGCAAGTGCGTCGACGTTTGCCCAAACCGCGCCAACGTATCTATCGCCGTTCCCGGCTTCCACGATCGTTTCCAAACCCTGCATTTAGATGCTTACTGCAACGAGTGTGGCAACTGTGCGCAGTTCTGTCCGTGGCAGGGAAAACCTTACAAAGACAAAATTACCATCTACAGCCTGCCAGAAGATTTTACCAACAGCACCAACCCAGGATTCTTTGTCGATAACGATAACGTCAGCGTTCGACAAGGTAAGCAAATCTGGCATCTGCATATCGATAAACAAGGTCAGCTTGATGATGTTCCACCTGAGCTGGAGGACATGTGCCGCATCATTAGCCATGTTCACAACCATCATCACTACCTGCTTGGCCGAGTGGAGGTTTAATTATGCTGATCCTAAAAAATGTGACGGCGGTTCAGTTCGAACCGGCTTGGGTACAACACGGTATTGATATTGCGATTGAAGGCTCGCTTATCAAAGAGGTAGGCAGCCAGCTGGTTGCTAAATATCCGCAGGCAGATGTGAAAGATATGCAGGGTAAATGGGTTATGCCGGGCATTGTCTGCGCGCATAACCACTTCTACTCCGGATTATCGCGCGGGATTATGGCCAATATTGCCCCTAGCCCTGATTTTATCTCCACGTTGAAAAATCTGTGGTGGCGCTTGGATCGCGCCTTAGATGAGGAGTCGCTGTATTACAGTGGGCTAATTTGTTCGCTGGAAGCCATCAAAAGCGGCTGTACCGCGGTTATCGATCACCATGCTTCGCCTAACTACATCGCGGGGTCATTAAATACGCTGCGTAAGGGGTTTATTAAAGTAGGGCTGCGCGGTATGACCTGCTTTGAAACCACCGATCGTAACGGTGGCAATAAAGAGCTTCAGGCGGGTGTGGAAGAGAACATTGCCTTTGCCCGGTTGATTGATAACGCGAAGAAGCAGGGGAGTGAGCCCTATCTCGTCGAAGCGCATATTGGTGCTCATGCGCCTTTCACCGTATCGGATGCGGGTCTGGATATGCTGCGTGAAGCCATTAAAGCTACGGGGCGAGGCCTGCATATTCACGCGGCGGAAGACAGTTATGACGTATCCCACAGCCACGATAAATATGGCAAGGATCTGATTGTACGCTTGGCGGAGCACGATCTGATCGACGCCAAAACGCTGGTGGCGCACGGTCTGTATCTCTCTGAGGCCGATATTCAGATCATCAACCGACAGGATGCGTTCTTGGTGCATAACGCCCGTTCCAATATGAACAATCACGTTGGCTATAACCATCGCATTGGCGAATACCAGAATGTGGCCTTGGGAACGGACGGCATAGGCTCAGATATGTTTGAAGAGCTGAAATTCGCCTTCTTCAAACACCGTGATGCTGGCGGCCCAATGTGGCCAGATAGTTTCACGCGTTTCTTATGGAATGGTAATCGCTTACTGGAACGTAACTTCGGCGCGCAATTTGGTTGCTTAGCCGCAGGTTATAAAGCCGATCTTACCGTGTGTGATTATCCAGAGCCAACGCCGTTAGCGGCCCAAAATATTGGCGGACATCTCGCGTTTGGTATGGGCTCAGGCAGCGTCCGAAGTGTGATGGTTGAAGGACGCTTCGTTTATGAAAACGGTCAATTCCCATTTGATGTAACGCCAATTTATGCCGAAGCCAGCAAGGTGGCGGCACGGTTATGGAAGCGGATGGATGACTTAGCATAACTGTTATACCGCCCCTTATTAGGGGCGGTTTGTCCTTCTAGGGGCAAATAACAAGAGGATGAAAAATGATTGAGCAATTTTTCTGGCCAGAATCCGTTAAGCAGGCACTTGAACTCAAGCGCCAGTTTCAGGATGAGGCGGTCTATTTTGGCGGAGGTAGCAAGTTAAATGCGACGCCGACCAAAACGACAAAGAAGTTTGGTATCGCTTTATCAAAGCTCGGACTTGATAAGGTGAGTTTGCAGCAGGGAAAACTACACATTGGTTCTCAGGCAACGCTACAGCGGCTGATTGATACCCCGCTGATCCCCGACGCGCTGCGTCATGCTCTGGGGTTTATCTACTCTCGCCATCTCCGTAATCAGGCCACTTTAGCAGGCGAAATTGTCGCCAAGCAGAAAGAGCGCGTTCTACTTCCCGTGCTGTTAGTGCTTGATGCGCAGGTGGTAACGGCTACAGGTGAAACGCTCAATCTAGAAGAGTATCTGGATAACGATCGTGACGATCTTCTGCTGGAGGTGATCCTCCCCGATCCTTATCAAAACTGTTCAACGCGTAAGATCGCACGCTCTGCGGCAGGCTTGGCCGTGATAACCGCGGCGGTAGCAACCGGCCCCAATGGTGAAATGAAAATTGCGCTAGATGGCGTGTCTGAACGAGCAATACGGCTGCGTGACGTGGAGTCTCGTGGCCTAAGTGATGACGAACTAGAGAAGGCCGTGAGCGATGCCATTTCCCCACGTGCTGATATCGGAGGCAGCGAAGCATACAAACGCTATATCGCGGGTGTTGTCGTTGCAGAACTGTTGGCTGACTGTCAGCAGATGAGTGAGGAAAAGTGATATGAATATTCGCTTTACGCTAAATGGTACCCCTTGCACGTTGTCATGTGAGGCGGGGGATAACGTGCAGAAAGTCTTGTTTAATCTAGGCCTGCATTCTGTACGTAACAGTGACGATGGGTTTGGATTTGCGGGTTCAGACGCCATTATTTTCGACGGTGTGGTGGTTAACGCTTCACTGTTGATCGCAGCCCAACTTGAGGGATCTGTGGTACGCACCGCAGAATCACTGGGCACGTGGAATCAACTTAGCCCAGTACAACAGGCGATGGTGGATGTGGGGATTGTGCAATCAGGCTATAACGATCCTGCCGCAGCGTTAATCCTTACCGAGCTGCTTGAGCGCATTCCGTCGCCAACGCGAGCTCAGATCGATGATGCATTATCGGGATTGTTTAGCCGCGATGCGGGCTATCAGCAGTTTTATCAGGTGGTTGAATTAGCCCAGGCTCGTATGGCAGATCCTTTCTGCCAACAGGAGATCGCGCCGGAGTTTCGCGATGATTTACAGGTGGTGGGCAAGCTGTGCCCAAAGGTCGATTCTGCCAAAATGGTGCAGGCTAAACCTTGCTATGTTGAAGATCGCGTCCCTGCCAATGCCTGTATTATCAAGATGCTGCGCAGCCCGCATCCGCACGCGCTGATTACGCATTTAGATGTGAGCAAGGCGGAAGCACTGCCGGGCGTAGTACATGTGATTACGCATTTGAACTGCCCTGATATTTATTACACGCCGGGTGGACAAAGCGCGCCTGAACCTTCTCCGCTCGATCGCCGTATGTTTGGTAAGAAGATGCGCCATGTGGGCGATCGTGTGGCTGCGGTCGTGGCTGAAAGCGAAGAGATTGCGCTGGCGGCATTAGCGTTAATAGACGTCAGCTTTGAAGTATTGAAACCGGTCATGTCGATTGATGAGGCAATGGCCGACGGTGCTCCGCTTGTTCATGATGAACCTATTGTTTATGTGAACGGCGCACCGGCTGACCTTGAGGTGCAGAATCGGGGCTCGGCGACGCGGGGCGAGCACATGATTATCAACTTCCCGATTGGTGCAAAACCACATAGCAATATTGCCGCTGGCGTTCACGGCCGTATTGGGGATGTTGAAAAGGGATTCGCTCAGGCGGATGTCGTGATTGAACGCACGTATGAATCGACCCAAGCTCAGCAGTGCCCGACGGAAACTCATGTCTGCTTCACCTATATGGACGGTGAGCGGTTGGTGATCCACGCATCTACGCAGGTACCGTGGCATGTTCGTCGTCAGGTAGCACGCTTGGTTGGGCTGAAGCAAAATAAAGTCCACGTTATCAAAGAGCGTGTGGGTGGTGGATTTGGCTCTAAGCAGGACATTCTGTTAGAGGAAGTCTGTGCATGGGCGACCTGTGTGACGGGGCGCCCGGTCTATTTCCATTACACTCGCGAAGAAGAATTTATCAGTAACACCACGCGACACGTTGCCAAAGTGAAGGTGAAAATTGGGGCAACGAAGGAAGGGAAGCTTACCGCCATTGATATGGATTTCCGTGCCAACACTGGCCCTTATGGCAACCATTCGTTAACGGTTCCCAGCAATGGTCCCGCGCTTTCATTGCCCCTCTATCCTTGTGACAACGTTAATTTCCAAGTGACGACGTACTACAGCAATATCTGCCCAACCGGTGCTTATCAAGGCTACGGCGCGCCGAAAGGAAACTTTGCGCTAACCATGGCGCTGGCGGAGTTAGCTGAGCAGCTCGATATCGATTTGCTGGATATGATCGAACTCAACCGCGTCATCGAAGGGCAAGAGCTGAAAATATTGGGTGCGATTGGCGAAGGTAAAATGCCAACGTCGGTACCCACCGCAGCGAGCTGTGCGTTAGAACCGATTTTGCGTAAAGGACGCGAGCTGATGAATTGGGGAGCCAATAAGGCACCACAGGGAGATTGGCGAATTGGGCAAGGCGTGGCGATTATCATGCAGAAATCCGGCATTCCAGATATCGACCAAGCAAACTGCATGGTGAAGCTGGAATCTGACGGCACGATTATCGTTCATTCTGGCGGCGCAGACATCGGTACGGGATTGGATACGGTTGTCACTAAACTTACCGCAGAAGTGTTGTGTTGTTCACTGGCTGATGTGCATGTCATTTCGGGTGACACCGATCATGCGCTCTTTGATAAGGGGGCTTATGCGTCCTCGGGTACGTGTTTCTCCGGTAACGCTGCCAAGAAAGCGGCTGAAAATCTGAAAGAAAAAATCCGTTTCCACGGGGCCCAGATGTTGGGTGAACCTATCGACGACGTGGTGATCGTCCACCCAAGCATCGTGCGGGGTAAACAGGACGAAGTGAGCTTTGCTGAGATTGCACATAAAGCGGAAACGGGGACGGGCTTTGGTACGCTGGTTGCCACTGCGTGTTACATCACGCCTGATTTTGCTTTCCCGTTTGGGGCGAACTTTGCCGAGGTCGCGGTCAATGTGAGAACCGGTGAGATTCGGCTCGATAAGTTCTATGCATTGCTCGACTGCGGTACGCCGGTTAATCCAGAACTGGCGTTAGGGCAAATCTACGGCGCTTCTATGCGCGCCATCGGACACAGCCTAACCGAAAAGCTGTTTTACGATGAAAACGGTAGCCCAATAACGCGCGATCTACAGACCTATGGGGCACCCAAAATTGGTGATATCCCACGAGATTTTCGCGCATTTCTGGTGCCCAGCGACGACGAGGTTGGCCCATTCGGTGCAAAATCCATTTCTGAAATTGGCGTCAACGGCGCAGCGCCTGCAATAGCGACGGCGATTCACGACGCCTGCGGTGTTTGGCTACGCGAGTGGCACTTTACACCGGAAAAAATCCTCCGAGGACTGAATAAACTCGAGGCGTAAGCGTAATAAGGCGCGGGGAGATCGTCCTCGCGCCTCTACGATTCAATAGTTAACTAAGCATGAGCTTAAGTCTGGATTCATTTTAATCTGGGCAGGGTTTCTGCATGGTTTTTCCCGCATTTATTGAATCAGATATTCAATTTCTCACTGGAGTAGAAAATGTCTGATGTACAGCAAGTTGCAGATAAAACCGTTAAAAATGAGTCCTTATATTCTGGGGATTCAGAGCTTATTTACCACCTTGATGATAAACCGCCGTTGCATGAAATGTTGATCGGCGCGGTGACGCATCTTCTCGCCATTTTCGTCCCCATGGTTGCTCCTGCGCTGATTGTCGGCACTGCACTAGGGCTATCTTCAGAGGTCACCGCCTATTTAGTTTCTATGGCGATGATTGCCTCGGGGATTGGTACGTTCATCCAGGTAAATCGATTTGGTCGCGTTGGCTCAGGGTTACTCTCCATTCAGTCGGTCAATTTTTCGTTCGTGACCGTCATGATTGCGCTGGGTGGTTCAATGAAAAAAGACGGGCTCGACGAACAGGCGATTATCTCCGCCTTACTCGGCGTGGCCTTTGTCGGCGCGTTTCTGGTTGTTGCTTCGTCACAGGTTCTCCCGTATCTCAAACGCGTGATCACGCCGACCGTCAGCGGCGTTGTGGTTCTGATGATTGGCCTTAGCCTGATCAAAGTCGGTATTATTGATTTTGGCGGAGGTTTACCCGCCAAAGGCGATGGCTCCTTTGGCAGCTATCAAAATCTCGGTCTGGGATTTCTGGTGCTGTGCGTGGTGATTGGCTTCAACTGCTGCCAGAACGCGCTGTTGCGGATGGGGGGGATCGCCATTGGCTTAATCGTGGGATATGTCTGTGCGTTATTTATGGGTATTGTTGATTTCTCGCCTCTAAAAGATCTGCCGATTATCACTATTCCTCAGCCGTTTAAATATGGCTTCTCGTTTGATTTTCATGCCTTTTTAGTTGCCGCTACCATCTACCTTTTAAGCATTTTGGAAGCGGTGGGCAGCATCACCGCAACGGCGATCATTTCTGAACGCCCAATCGTGGGTGAAGAATACGATCGGCGGTTATCCGGTGGTGTGCTGGCCGATGGTTTGGTTTCGGTGATTGCCTGTGCATTAGGCTCTCTGCCGCTGACCACGTTTGCGCAAAACAACGGTGTGATCCAAATGACTGGCGTGGCCTCTCGCCACGTAGGGAAATATATCGCCGCGATATTGGTGATCCTTGGGCTATTTCCGGTTATTGGTCGTTTTTTTACCACTATTCCCGCGCCTATTTTAGGCGGCGCAATGACGCTGATGTTTTCGATGATTGCCCTCGCCGGGATAAAAATCATTCTGTGCGGCGGTATGGATCGGCGTGAAACTCTGATTGTGGCAACTGCGCTGGGGATTGGGCTGGGTGTTTCCTACGATCCGCAAATCTTCCGTGTTCTTCCTGATTCTATTTATGTGCTGTTTGAAAACCCTATCTGTGCGGGTGGAGTAACCGCCATCATTCTTAACCTGCTGATCCCTAGAGTGAATAAGCGTGGTCAAGAAGATGAGCTGGAAGAACTGATTAAGCCAGTGACTGAGAATTTTACTCAAGCGAAGTAGTCGTTCATCACACTGACATGTTTATGGAGAAAACATCATGTCTGGACAACATTCTTTGAAAGCGATACGCGGTAATTTTTTAGATATCGTCAAAACAGTAGAGCAGCCTGAGGAAATTGAATCTCATCTGCGCTTTATTGAAGACGGCTTAATGCTGCTCCGCAGTGGGAAAGTTGAGTGGTTTGGCACATGGCAGGAAGGTAAGCATCTCATTCCAGAAGGTATACGCGTACGTGACTACAGCGGAAAAATGATCGTGCCCGGTTTTGTGGATACCCATATTCACTATCCGCAGAGCGAAATGGTGGGAGCCTATGGTGAACAGTTGCTGGAATGGCTGAATAAACACACGTTTCCCGCCGAGCGGCGTTACAACGACATTGAATACGCGCGCGAAATGTCAGCTTTCTTCATCAAGCAGCTATTGCGTAACGGTACCACCACGGCGCTGGTATTTGGCACCGTTCACCCAGAATCGGTTGATGCGCTGTTTGAGGCCGCGCATAACATCAATATGCGAATGATCGCAGGCAAAGTGATGATGGATCGCAATGCCCCCGATTATTTGCTCGATACGGCGGAAAGCAGCTATAGCCAAAGCAAAGCGCTGATCGAACGCTGGCACCACAACGGACGTTTGCTCTATGCCATTACGCCGCGCTTTGCTCCAACGTCAACACCGGAACAGTTGGCAATGGCACAGCGTCTGCGAGAAGAGTATCCCGATACGTACCTACATACCCATCTTTGTGAAAATAAAGACGAAATTGAGTGGGTTAAAGCTCTGTATCCAGAGCGGAAGGGCTATTTAGACGTTTACCATCACTATGGGTTAACCGGTAAAAATAGCGTTTTTGCGCACTGCGTACATTTAGAAGAGTCCGAGTGGGACTGTTTGCGCGACACCGGCTCGTCGATCGCGTTTTGTCCAACGTCGAATTTGTATCTCGGCAGCGGTTTGTTCAACCTGAGAAAAGCGTGGCATAAGCAGATTAAAGTCGGCATGGGAACGGATATCGGCGCTGGGACCACCTTCAATATGCTGCAAACGCTGAATGAGGCGTACAAAGTGATGCAGCTTCAAGGGTGGCGAATGTCAGCCTATGAAGCGTTTTATCTGGCGACCCTAGGCGGTGCCAAAGCATTAGGGCTTGATGGCATCATCGGTAATTTCAATGTCGGCAAAGAGGCTGACTTTGTGGTTTTAGAGCCAACGGCAACGCCGTTACAGCAGCTTCGTTACGATAACTCTGTGACTCTCATGGACAAATTATTCGTGATGATGACGCTTGGCGATGACCGTTCGATCTACAGAACCTACGTGGATGGACAATTAGTGTACGAACGCACCTAAAATGTCGATATCTTTAGTTGAAATGACGGTTTATAGGCCAGATAATCGTTTGCCTTAAATAACCGTCCCATTTTTATGACTGATGTGCTTGATGGGGTAATCGTTTGCTTTGTGGTTTCGTCGCAAGTTATAGATACCGCAAATGGATATCGCAAAGTTACGGTAATAAGAAAAACGCAGGTTCAGGCGTTAGCAATCTTGAACAACATTATTGTCATCATGCGCAATGTTAAAACACTCAGAGGACATCAATATGTCTAGCAATTCATCTCAAGAAGGGTCAGCGGGTAAATCGGGCGGTTCGCTTGACGCTTACTTTAAAATTTCGGCTCGTGGAAGCAGCGTTCGCCAAGAAGTGTTGGCGGGGGTGACTACTTTTCTTGCCATGGTGTATTCCGTTATCGTTGTGCCGAGCATGTTGGGTAAGGCGGGATTCCCCCCTGGCGCCGTGTTCGTTGCAACGTGTTTAGTGGCGGCTTTTGGTTCCTTGCTAATGGGGCTGTGGGCGAATTTGCCAATGGCTATCGGGTGTGCGATTTCCCTGACGGCGTTTACCGCGTTTAGTTTGGTGCTTGGGCAGCACATCAGTATTCCCGTAGCTTTAGGGGCTGTGTTCCTAATGGGGGTTCTTTTTACCCTGATTTCGGTCACGGGAATACGTTCGTGGATATTGCATAACTTGCCTATGGGGATTGCTCACGGAACGGGGATTGGTATTGGGCTATTCCTGCTATTGATTGCCGCAAATGGCGTGGGCTTAGTGATTAAAACCCCACTTGAAGGGCTGCCGGTGGCGCTGGGAGCATTCACTTCTTTCCCTGTGATGATGTCCTTGCTAGGGCTTGCCATTATCTTCGGCTTGGAAAAGCTAAAAGTTCCAGGCGGAATTTTGCTGGTGATCATCGGTATTTCAATCGTCGGGCTGATTTTTGACCCAAGCGTGAAATATCAGGGACTGTTTGCATTGCCAAGCCTGTCTGCAGCCGATGGTTCATCGCTGATCTTTAGCCTCGATATCATGGGGGCATTGCAGCCGGTGGTACTGCCAAGCGTGCTGGCGTTAGTGATGACGGCAGTTTTTGATGCGACCGGTACGATCCGTGCGGTGGCTGGTCAGGCAAACCTGCTGGATAAAGATGGCCAAATTATCAGCGGTGGCAAGGCGTTAACCGCTGACTCCGTAAGCAGCATTGTTTCGAGTTTTGTGGGTGCTTCCCCTGCGGCCGTGTATATCGAATCTGCGGCGGGTACGGCAGCCGGTGGTAAAACTGGGCTTACGGCTACCGTTGTTGGCGTGCTGTTCCTGCTGATTTTATTCCTGTCTCCGCTGTCTTATTTGGTTCCTGGATACGCAACGGCACCGGCGCTGATGTATGTTGGCCTGCTGATGCTGAGCAATGTTTCCAAGCTGGATTTCAATGACTTCGTTGATGCGATGTCTGGTTTGGTATGCGCGGTGTTTATCGTTCTGACCTGTAACATTGTGACCGGTATTATGCTGGGCTTCACCACTTTAGTTGTTGGCCGTATCTTCTCCAATGAGTGGCGCAAGCTGAATGTGGGCACGGTAATCATCGCGATTGCCTTGGTGGCATTTTATGCAGGCGGCTGGGCAATTTAAGTTTGCTGCGTGAAAACCGATAACGTTCATAAGAGCGCCTTAGGGCGCTCTTTGTTTTTATGTGATGACCGCTTGCGGTCGCTATCTTCAACAGAAATAATACCATTGGTTACTTTCAGGTAAATCTCAGCCTATTTGCACACTTTTTCCTTTAGGACAAAAATCATAAGGTGATATGTTTGAAAGGGTATTTATAAGCAAAACGCGGTTGTATTTTGTAGTGAGACTAAGGAAAGCATGGAAATCTTCTTTACTATTCTGATCCTGATCCTAGTGGTGTCTTTATCTGGGGTGGTAACGCGTATGTTGCCGTTCCAAATACCGTTGCCGCTGATGCAGATTGTTATCGGGGCTCTGCTGGCATGGCCGCATTTTGGCCTGCACGTCGATTTTGACCCTGAACTTTTCCTCGTACTGTTTATCCCTCCGCTGCTGTTTGCTGACGGGTGGAAAACGCCAACGCGAGAATTTTTACACCACGGGCGTGAGATCTTAGGTCTGGCGCTGGTGCTGGTGCTCATCACGGTGGTTGGCGTCGGGTATTTCCTGCATATCCTTTTGCCTGAAGTTCCTTTGGTGGCTGCGTTTGCTCTGGCCGCCGTGCTCTCGCCAACTGACGCCGTGGCGTTAGGTGGGATCGTGGGCAAAGGCCGTATTCCAAAAAACATTATGGGCGTGCTGGAAGGCGAAGCCCTGATGAACGATGCATCCGGTCTGGTTGCGCTGAAGTTTGCTATCGCCGTTGCGATGGGCACGATGGTGTTCACCGTGGGCGGTGCAACGCTTGAGTTCCTTAAAGTCGCGATTGGTGGTCTGCTCGCCGGTGTTGCCGTGACATGGCTATACAGTAAATCGCTGCGCCTTATGAGCCGCTGGGCGGGCGATGATCCTGCCACGCAAATCGTATTCTTGATGCTGCTGCCGTTTGCCAGCTATCTGATTGCTGAACACGTGGGCGTTTCCGGTATTTTGGCCGCGGTTGCGGCGGGGATGACCATCAGCCAGTCGGGCGTGATTCGTAATGCACCGTTGACGATGCGCCTGCGCGCTAACAGCGTTTGGGCAATGCTTGAGTTCGTGTTTAACGGCATGGTCTTTATCATGTTGGGACTGCAACTGCCGGGGATTTTGGAAAGCTCCATTATTCAGGCAGAGCGCGATCCTACCATCCAGACATGGTTCCTGTTCACTGACGTTGCGTTAGTGTACGGCGTGCTGCTGGTATTACGTTTCCTGTGGCTATGGTGCATGCGTCGCTTAAGTTTGCGCTTCATCAAACGTAATCCGCTTCAGTTCGCCAGCTACAGCCTGCGTGACCTGTGGATTGCGTCGTTTGCTGGGGTGCGTGGTGCAATTACCTTAGCCGGTGTGCTCTCTATCCCGCTGTTCTTGACCGATGGCACGCCGTTCCCTGGCCGATATCAGCTCGTGTTTATCGCCACCGGAGTGATTTTGTTCTCGCTTATCGTCGGGGTCGTTGCGCTACCATTGCTGCTGAAAGGCATGGAGGTCAACGATACGAATACCTATCGTGAAGAAGAGACGATGGCCAAATCGGTGACGGCAGAAGTTGCGATTGAAAGCCTGAAGAAAATGCAGGAACGCTTGGAAGTCGATACCGAGGAAAACATCGATCCTCAGTTGCTGACAGAGGTGAGCTCGCGCGTGATAGGGAGCCTGCGTCGACGCATTAGCACCAAGGAAAATGCCGAAGAGATGCGTAAGGTGGAAAACCTTGAACGTCGCTTCCGTTTAACCGCGCTACGCGCTGAGCGCGGCGAGCTTTACCATCTGCGTGCCACACAAAAAATCAGCAATGAAACGTTGCAGAAGCTGCTGCACGACCTTGATTTGCTGGAAGCATTGCTGGTGGAGAAGAGTGGGTAAGGTATTTTAGGTTTACTTCGCCTCGTAGGAATATGACCCCCTCCCAGCCTCCCCCTTCGCAGGGGGAGGAGCCGCTCGAGGATTCTTCAATTAACGCTGAACGATTCCCTCCCCTGCGAAGGGGAGGGTTAGGGTGGGGTCATCGAACTACTTCAACGTTATCCACTCTGGATGCATCTCGCCGTTCGGCCAATATTCGCGGCAGCGCGCGATCCACGCCTGAGCACTGTGCGACAAGTACCTGCCCTCACACCAAATTAAACCCAGCTCCCACATCAGTTTTGGCTCTAACGGCAGCCAAAGTAGGGTCTTTGGATCGAGACGTTGGCAGATAGGTTCTGGCAAAATCGCAATGCCTACGCCAGCCTGAACCATGGCGGCGAGAAAGTCCCACTGTCCGCTGCGAACCGCAATCTGTGGCGTTACATTATGGGCAGCAAAGGCCTGCATTAGCTGTTTGTAGAGCGCGAAATCTTCGTTGTAGATCAGAATGTTTTGCTCGGCGAGTTCGGGCATAGCAATGCTGGTGCGCGATAGCCACTCTTCGGTGCGAGGCACTAAAACGCATAGCGGGTGGCTGAACAGCGGCAGCGATGCGATGTCGCCGTCGGTATCACCGGAGAGCGCAGTCAGGGCGAGATCGAGTTCACCTGATAATACGGCCTGCTCAACGGTAAGCCCGCCAAACTCGGAGATAATTAATTCGACTCCGGGATAGCTATGGCGAAATTCATTAATCAATCCGGCCATTTGGGTACCGACCATCGGTGGAATACCTAACTTAAGCTGGCCGCGTTTCACCGTGCTGATATCTTCTAGCTCTGCTCTTAATTGGCTAAATTGATCCAGTATGGTTATGCCGCGTTGATAAACCGCTTGCCCACTGTCGGTAAGATGTAAACGGCGTCCTTCACGAATGAGCAGCGTGCATCCCAGTTCATCTTCCAAATGACGTAGCATTTTGCTGATGGTTGGCTGGGTAACAAACAGTTTTTCCGCCGCGCGGGTAAAGCTTTGTTGACGTACCACTTCGACAAAATAGCGCAGCGTTCTGACGTCCATGGTGTCTCCATAAGAGCGTTTTGTTGATGGAATAACAAAGTATGCCAATTTGGCATAAAGGCAATAATATTAATTCATTTTATGCAGGTGTTGTTTACTGCCTATACTGTGCGCTCATTCACACTTTTGCTCATTCTGAGGTTATCATGTCTCTGGCGTTGCGTTCTCGCGCACCGTTCGTCCTAAGCCGCTTACAGGTACCTGTTCAGGTTGCTTTGTATGCTGCACTGTTTTTGGTTGCACAATGGGCAGTGGTTAGATTCCACCTTCCTCTTCCCGCCAATATCGTGGGTATGCTGATGCTGCTGGCGATGATCGTTTTACGCGTTTTACCTATCAAGTGGGTTAAGGCGGGTTCGCGTTGGTTATTGGCTGAAATGTTGCTGTTTTTTGTTCCTGCCGTGGTCGCGGTGGTGAATTACGCTTCGCTATTAATGGTAGAAGGTTGGCGAATTTTTGCCGTGATTGCGGTGAGTACCACGCTGACGCTCGGTTTGACAGCGTTGGTCGTGGACAGGGTTTATCGTTTCGAGATTTATCTACAGCGTAAAAAGCAATCAGCCGCCTATAAGCGAGATCGCGCATGAGTAGTTTAAGTATCAGTGTGCTGTGCCTGTTGATGACGCTAGCGCTCTATTTTGCCAATAAGAAAATATACCGTCGCCTTCATACCATTTGGATGATGCCGCTGGTTTTAACACCGCTGATTCTAGTGCTGTTTTTGGTGGTCACACATGTTTCCTATCAGGATTATATGGGAGAGAGCCGTTGGTTACTTTGGCTATTGGGCCCTGCGACTATCGCGTTTGCGGTGCCGGTTTATGAAAACATGACGGTCATTCGCCGCCACTGGATGTCGTTGAGCGCGGGCGTGATTACGGCAACGGTCGTTGCGGTGAGCAGTTCGGTTTGGTTAGCTCGGCTGTTAACGTTGCCGGAGGAAGTACAGCGCAGCTTGGCTGTGCGTTCAATCACTACGCCATTTGCGTTGGAAGCGGCTAAACAGCTAGGTGGGCAACCTGATTTAGTGGCGCTGTTTGTGGTGATTACCGGTGTTTTTGGTATGGCGGTTGGCGATATTTTATTCCTACGGTTGGCGGTGCGCAGCGGTATGGCGAAAGGGGCCGGATTAGGTGCTTCGTCGCATGGCGCGGGGACTGCGAAAGCCTATGAAATAGGGCAGACAGAAGGTGTGGTTTCAAGTTTAGTTATGATGTTAGCGGGGGTTGTGACCGTGGTTCTAGCCCCGCTGATCGGCCATGTGATGTGGTCATGAATTTTAATAATAAGCCTGTTTAAAACAGCGCTATAGCTGCAAGAGTTTGCCTCTGCCTAGCACCCGCACGGCAGAGGTTTTTTTTGCCCTATTTTCAGCGCTGCTATTGGAACATTTTTTCCAAATACTGGCTAAGGCGCGCGCGTGAAGTGAAACCATGTGGAATACCAACGAATGCGGTATCTACCGCATGGGGATCCTGAGGGAAGCGCGTATAGGCTACGCTGCTGCGTAGCGGCTCCGCGGGGTGCGCAAATTTCAGACTTTTCTGTCCGAGCGCAGGATGGATAACCAGCGCGGTTCGGCCCATTCTGGCCTCGCGGTTAACATAGACATAGTGATCGCCTTTATGAAAACCATAGGCTTTATCAGTCACGTAATCTCTAATAAAACCAGTTCGTTCAAGTACCTGTGCGACTTCGTCAGGGCGTAAATACATGCTGATTCTCCCATTGTTCTCTCTTATAGGCACAGACCATAGCGGATTGAAAATGTGGGACAACCGGACTTTTCTGGAAGAGAGATCCCGCATGGTACTCTGTGCAATGAGAATGATTAGCCCTGTTATGTGAAGCGTGACAAAAACATAACGGAGATACCTATCTACACTAAGCCTCGTGAATTCCATTCGGTAACCCTTCAATTTGTATAAGGAAACGAGCAAATGAAAAAAATAACTAAGGGCTTTTTCTCACTGAGCGCATTGGCGTTATTCATTCCGCTGGCGGCTCAGTCTGCGGATGCTTCTCCCGCTGCGCCTGAGGGTTACCAGCTAGAACAAGTTCTCATTTTTAGCCGTCATGGTATTCGTGCACCGCTGGTGGGATATGGCGATATCTTGGCAGAATCGACGCCACATCAATGGCCAGTTTGGAAAACGGAAGGGGGATTGCTGACGCCTAAAGGGGCTAAAGTAGAAACACTCTTTGGTAAATATATGCGCGATTGGCTTGCCCAAACCGGCATTTTGCCTGCGGGCGGTTGCCCAACAGACGGTGCCGTATTTGTTTACGCTAATAGCCTACCTCGCACCATTGATACCGCGAAAAGCTTTGTCAGCGGCGCATTTCCCGAGTGTTCACTCAAGGTGAATTATCAGGCCAAAATTGGCACCATGGACCCGACTTTTAACCCAATAATCACTGCTAAAGTCACTGATGAGTTCAAACAAAAAGCCATCGAGTCGATCAACCAACATGCGGGACAGGGTGGGATTGACGGTCTTAATGAGCGTCTGAAACCAAACTATGCGGTACTTCAGCAGGTGATGGACTACGGGCAATCGAAAGTTTGTACCGAGAAAAAAACCTGCTCTTTGGCGGAACAGCCAAATACGGTCAATATCGTTCAGGACAAAGAGCCCGGTATTACGGGGCCGCTACGTGTAGGAACCGGTGCATCTGATGGGTTTATGCTGCAGTATTACGAAGGATATCCGCTGAAAGAGGTGGCTTGGGGACAAATCACCGATGAAAAACAGTGGCAGCAATTGGAAGAGATAAAGAATCTTTATCATGAAACCCTGTTTGGCTCGTCAGCTGTAGCCCAAAATGCGGCGGCACCTTTGATGCGTTTCGTTAGCGCAACGCTAGTGGGCACTCCAGATAATAACGCGCTGGCGGCAGACGCTCATAAAGCGAAGGTTGCGGTGCTGGTTGGGCATGATTCCAACATTGCGTCTTTATTAGCAGCCATGAAAACGGCCGAATATGAACTGCCTAAGCAGTATGAGAAAACCCCAATCAGCGGGAAAATTGTTTTCCAACGTTGGCATGATAAAAACGACAATCGTGATTTGATGAAGATTGAATACGTATATCAGTCAACCGATCAAATCCGCAATGCTGCGCCGTTATCATTGTCATCTCCGGCTCAGCGTGTGGTTTTACAAATCGATGGTTGTAAAATTGATGCCAATGGTTTCTGCCCAATGGATGATTTTAAAACCGCAATAGCGAAAGATATTCAAGGATAGTAAAGATAATCTGCCTGAGCATCGCGCATATTCGCCGTGCTCAGGCGTTAAGCTTGTTTGAGGAACGTTTCGCCACTCAAATCTGAGATACTTTGTCATCGCTATGATGTTCTGATACTTTGTCACGATTACTCGTTACTGGATACTCGCATGTTTACCCATATCGCCTTATCGACGCTGAATGGCTTGGAATTGATGGTATATAACTATGTCATCAAAAATAAAGATAAGGTGATGTATATGACTATCCGCGAACTGGCGGATGAGGCGGATGTTTCCACTACCACCATATTACGCTTTTGCAAGAAAATGAATTGCAGTGGCTATTCTGAATTTCGTATTCGTTTTAAACTTTATCTTGAGCAAGAAGAGAAACTATTATTGACCTCCGGAGCGAGTGAAATAATGAGCTTCTTTAAAAGTATTCATAATGATGAGTTTGAAGCACTTATTACACGCACGGCGGAAAAAATTGCTGAGGCGGAAAGAATAATATTTGTTGGTGCCGGTACATCGGGTACGTTAGGGAAATATGGCGCACGTTTTTTTTCTAACGTAGGCAAGTTTAGTAATTATATTGACGATCCCTATTATCCTATTAGTACGGATATGTATAAAAACGCGATTGCGATTATTTTATCCGTTTCTGGTGAAACTCCAGAGATATTAAAATTGGCGAGCCAGTTTAGCCTGCATCATTGTAAAATCATCAGCATTACCAACAGCGAAACCTCTTCTTTAGCCCGGATGGCGGACTTCAATCTTTCCTATCATATGCCACAAATCCTGATTGCCAGTGAATATAATATCACCACCCAGGTTCCGGTTATTTATATGCTAGAAGCAATAGGGAAAAAATTAGCAAAGAATATTTCTAGTTAATAATTGAGACATTGATCTGATAAAAAACAACGTGTTTCTTTGGCGTGACAAATCACATTTGTGTTTTTTTGTTATATCGTGACATTAATTAATTCTTTGCTACTATCCAAATTATAAATCATGAATATTCCCCTGCCGTTTATTAAAAGGGGTTTCTGTTCCTACAGAAGGACTCATTCTATGGCAATTAATTATGCGGACTCGGCCAAGGAAATTGTAAAATTAATTGGTAGCGACAATAATGTGATTAATGTCACACATTGTGCAACGCGTCTACGATTTGTATTAAAAGATAATTCGCAGGTAGATAAAGAAACCCTTAAGCGTGTTAAAGGCGTTATTACGGTTATTGAGTCTAGCGGGCAATTACAGGTGGTGATTGGGAACCATGTGGGTGATGCCTATCGAGAGGTGCTAAAGCTGATTCAGGTGGATGAAAATGCCGCCGTCAGCGCACCTAACGTCGGCATTGTTAGCCGCCTGATGGATATCATTTCCAGTATTTTTGCGCCTTTTCTCTACCCGCTTGCTGCATGTGGTGTTCTGCAGGGGCTGATTTCTCTGTTTGCCGTTTTAGGCTGGATGGATCCTGCCAGCGGAACCTATCGCATCTTAAACTTCGTTTCATGGACCGGATTTACTTTCCTGCCGGTGATGGTGGCTTACACCGCTGCGAAGAAATTTAACGTTAACCCATTTACTGCCGTGATTGCCGCCTGTGCGTTGGTTTGTCCTGACTATATGAGCATGCTGACAGCCAACAAGATCCTGCTGGTTAACTCAGCCGATCCGGCAATGCAGGAGTTGATGAAAGAAGCGGTGAATAATCCACAGATCGCTCGTGTGTTAACGGAAGTTGTGGGGATCCCACTTAGCGCCGATCCGCTGACTTTTTTAGGCATGCCTGTGGAGTATTTGAGCTATACCTCGGCGGTTATTCCGATCATCTTGATGGTGTGGATGATGTCGTACGTACAGCGTTTCTTTGAACGTATTCTGCCGCTGGTGATCCGCAATCTGTTCACGCCGATGTTCTGTCTGGCGATTATTGTTCCTCTGACTCTGCTGGTATTTGGCCCGATTGGTAACATGATCGGCGGTGCCATCGGCGGAGTTTATAACACGCTTTATCACCTCAGCCCTGCGGTAGCCGGTTTTGTGGTTGGTGCGCTGTGGACGCCGTTAGTCACCTTAGGCGTGCATTGGGGAATTACTCCGGTCACCGTCGGCAACTACGCTACCTTGGGCTACGACACCTTTACTGGCCTGCAAGCCTCAGCCGTGTTTGCCATGGCGGGCGCAGTTCTGGGCGTTTACTTGAAATCTAAAGATGCTGAGATGAAACGCGTTGCGCTGTCTGCGGGGATGACGGGTCTGTTCGGGATTACTGAACCTGCAATTTATGGTGTGGCATTGCGCTTAAAGCGTCCGATGGTCTGTGCCTGCATGGCGGGTGCGGTCGGTGGCGCCATTGCTGGTTCCTTCAATGCGGTATCGTGGAGCTACTGTATCCCGGGGATCGCGGTGCTGCCGGTGTTCTTCAAAGAAGGGCATCTGCCTCAGTTCCTTGGTTTCGTCCTGTCGATAAGCGTGGCCTTTGTCCTCGGCGCCGTATTTACCTGGTTTGCCGGATTTAAAGAAGAAATTCCAGCAGCAGCAACAGATACTAAAGCAGCGGCGCAGCCTGAAGTCGCTTGATTACGCAACAAAATTCATTAAAGAAGAGAGCAACAGCATGAAACAACAACGGTTACCGGATGATTTTCTGTGGGGCGGCGCGGTCGCGGCTCATCAGGTTGAAGGCGGCTGGGATCAGGGCGGCAAAGGGCCAAGCATCGTTGATGTCTTATCCAGCGGATCGCATGGCGTCGATCGCGTGATCACCGATGGCATCCAAGACGGTTACCTTTATGCTAACCACGACGCGGTTGATTTTTATCATCGCTACAAAGGTGATATCGCGCTGTTTGCTGAGATGGGCTTTAAATGTTTTCGGACTTCAATTGCGTGGTCGCGCATCTTCCCGAAAGGGGATGAAGTAGAGCCGAACGAAGCGGGATTACAGTTTTACGATGAGATGTTCGATGAGCTGTTGAAATATGGCATTGAGCCGGTGATTACGCTGTCGCATTTCGAAATGCCGTGGCATTTGGTGAAAGAGTACGGCGGTTGGAAAAATCGTAAAGTCGTTGATTTCTTTGTTCACTTTAGCGAAGTAGTGATTAAACGTTACCAACATAAAGTGAAATACTGGATGACGTTCAACGAGATCAACAACCAGCGTAACTGGAAAACACCGCTGTTTGGTTATTGCTGTTCAGGGGTGATTTACACCAATGAGCCTAACCCTGAAGAGTGCATGTATCAGGTACTGCATCACCAGTTCGTTGCCAGCGCGCAGGTGGTGAAATTAGGGCACGATATTAATCCTGCACTACAAATCGGCTGCATGATTGCAATGGTGCCGCTCTACCCGTACTCCTGCCATCCCGATGATGTGATGTATGCGCAGGAAGCTATGCGTGAGCGTTTCCTGTTTGGCGATGTGCATATGCGTGGTTATTACCCTTCATACATTCTTAAAGAGTGGGAACGCAAAGGGTATCACATTGAAATGCAACCGAATGATAAGCAGATTTTGTTAGACGGATGTGCGGATTATATCGGCCTGAGCTACTACATGAGTAATGCGGTGCAGGCAAACTCAGCGGGAACAGGAACGGCGCTGGCGGGCTTTGAGGGATCGGTACCGAACCCGCATGTGAAAGCGTCAGAGTGGGGATGGCAGATCGACCCTGTAGGCCTGCGTTATACGCTGAACATTTTGTATGAGCGTTATCAGAAGCCGCTGTTTATCGTTGAAAACGGCTTTGGTGCGGTCGATAAAGCCGGTGCCGATGGGCAAATTCACGATGATTACCGCATCGCGTATTTAAAATCCCACATCGAGCAGATGAAAAAAGCAGTGATCGACGACGGCGTTGAGCTGATGGGGTACACCCCGTGGGGCTGCATCGATTGCGTTTCTTTCACAACAGGTCAATACAGTAAGCGCTATGGCTTTATCTATGTTGATAAACATGATGATGGCACTGGCACGCAAGAGCGCTCGAAAAAACAGAGTTTCGATTGGTATAAGCAAGTGATTGAGAGCAATGGTGAGAAGTTGTAGTAGTTTGATTTAAATAAAAAAACAAAAAAGCCATCGGCTATTCGCAGATGGCTTTTTTACGTCTTCAAATCAGACGATTTTATTTTTTGCTTAATGAATTGAAGATGGTGAACTGCTTACAAATATAGGTCTGGCCACCCATCGTCAGATTGTATAAGTCATTGCCTGGTGTGCCAGGATGACCCATTTTGATGCCGAAATTGATGGTGGTATTCGATGGATCTGGCGTGAACTGTTTGGTTTTCTCATCGTAATTAGACAGCACATACTGCACTTTCTCACTCTCGTCGTCAGTACGATTCCCGTAATAAATCTGCGATGCCTTGCTGATAGGATCGGTGATTTGCAACACCATCACATTCTCGTTACTGATGGCGCTGGAGAGCACTTTAAACCCGCCGCAGGTGGTATAGCCTACCGCATGATAGTTGCCGATCATCGGCTGTGCTGGCGTTGCGGCCAGAGCGGCGAACGGTGAGAGAACGAATAAGGCTAACAGTGTTTTCTTCATGAAATTGTTCTCAATGGTTAAAAATTAAACTATTCAGCGTGTTAAGCTAATTCGCTTTTATTTGGTCAGTAGCTTGGACAACAGATTCTATAAAACCTTCGATATCTGTCCAATTTGCACTGCAAGAATTTATGTCTAGAGGTAGGTCGTTGGGAAGCTTTTCTCGCGACTTTGAAGGTAAAGATATATAAATTATTTTTAATTCAAAGAGATGCAGAAATGAGCGTTGTTGTCTGGATGCTTCAAATTGAAAATCTCAGCAACACTTTTTAGGAATCAATGACTTTCAATGTTGTGCTCTGTAGCAAAAAAGCGCCTACCGATTAAGGTAGTGCGCCTTTTTTATTGGATGATCAGTTAATCAGTCTTGCATCAGAGCGCTACGTCCACCGTCCATCACGATGGTGGTGCCCGCGATAAACCCAGCCGCTGGGCTGGATAAGAACAGGCAAAGTTCGCCCACTTCTTCAGATGTCCCAATACGGCCAACGGGATGTTTGGCGATAGTTTCCTGCCGCGCCTTTTCTCCGTCACCCTGTGAGTCAAACCAAACCTGATTTCCTGCAGTATCAATAAAGCCAGGTGCAATTCCCACGCTGCGAATAGCCGGGCCCCATTCAATGGTGAGGCTTTGTACCAGTGAGAGCAACGCACGCTTGGTGATGTTGTAAGGCGCGCAGCCTGGCATGGTTGAAAAAGCGTGGTTTGAGGTCATCACCAAAATAACGCCCCGTGATTTCTCTAACATCCCACGGCAGCATTTCGCCATGTACCAATGTGAGCGCAGGTTAAGATCGAGATTGTGGTGCCAATCTTCCAGCTCGCAATCAATACCTTTAAAGACGTTTTTGCCGGCGTTGGAAACCAGTATGTCAAGGTGGCCAAAGCGTTGCTCAACGGCGGCAACAAATTCACTGATGCTTTCGGTGCGGGTGATATCGACCGAGTAATAGCAAAAATGCTCGGGGTAGTGTTCTAACAGCGTTTTGGCTTGAGGCGCTTTTTCCAAAGAGGAAAAAGCACAGCCAATAACGATATCGCCATTTTTTAAGAATGTGTGCGCGATGGCGTGGCCGATGCCTTGGCTGGCTCCGGTCACGATAACAACGCGTGGCTGCTGGGCTGGTGTAGACATAAATACTCCGTCAGTTTAAAGAGCAAATGTTGAAATGAAACTGTCGATCATCAGACGATCTTGCTCCGTCAGTGACCAGCCAGGGTGACGGCAGTAATCGCTGGCGATGATCCCTCGGCGTTGTAGGATCGTTTTCTCCACCTGAATGATGTATTCGCAGTGTGTCATCCAGCGCTGGATCCACGGCAATAGTTGCTGATGTAACTCCTGCGCGGCAGCTTGTTCCCCTCGCTGCCAGCGCTGATAAATCTGCACATAGATTTCGCTGAAGGAACAACCCGGCATTACGCCTTTGCCTCCCGCCTCGAGTATTTGCAGCATATAAAGCCCTGCATAACCGTTGAGGACGCTGGCCTGAGGCGCTTGTTGTAAAAATTCACGTGTGTAATCGACCGGTGGATTACATTCAATTTTAAACACCGCGTGTGGATAGCGGGTGGCAACGTCGGCTAACTGTGCGGGCATGATAGCCAGCCCGGTTTCACCCGGCGCGTATTGCACCATAACCGGAATATCGACAGCTTCTAGCACCGAGAAAATATGATGTGAAATCGCCTCTGGGCTCGGCTGTAGAAAGAAGGGCGGCAACAGCATGAGTGCGTCGGCACCACGCTTTTGATAGTCGCGAGCGCGCTTTACGGCAACCTCTGTGCTGTGATCGGTGACGGACATGGCGCGAAAAACGCCGCTGCCGCGAAGGTCGGACAAAAACTGATTGGAGAGCTGGAGGCGTTCAGCATCCTCCAACTTAGGAAATTCACTGGCGATGCCAAATAGGGTTAATCCCTGAATACCGGTTGCCGCCAGATGTTCCAACATACGGCTAAAGCTTGAGTAATCTAGTTCGCCCTGCGGTGTGAACGGCATGGCTGCAATCGGATTGACGCCGCAGATATCTGTTGATTGATACATGATTACTCCTCGTCTCGGTCTGCAAGCACGGCACCTTGTGCCGCAGGTAGCGCCCAGCGGCGGTATAAACGTAGGAATCCGCGTGGCACCTGTTTTTCAATCGGCGTCCAATGCTGGCGGCGCTTTGCCAACGTGGCTTGGTCAACGTTCAACGTGAGTTCGCGGGTCGGAATATTGATGGTGATGATGTCGCCATTTTCGACCAACGCCAGATCGCCGCCGTCACTGGCTTCAGGTGAAATATGGCCAACAAACAGCCCGCGATTAGAACCGGAGAAGCGACCATCGGTGATCAGCGCACAGCTATCAGAAAGCCCCATTCCTTCTAGATACTTCATAGGCTTATACATTTCGGGCATACCCGGCCCTCCTTTGGGGCCTTCATAGCGCAGAACCAGCACGCTGCCAGACGCGATCTCGCCAGAGAGAATGGCATCAACCGATTCTTGTTCGCTGTTGAACACGACCGCAGGGCCAGTGAAAGTCATCAGGTGTTCAGGCACGGCGGCCGGTTTTACGACGCAGCCGAGCGGCGATAAGTTGCCGTGTAAGACCGCAACCCCGGCTTCATTGCGTACCGGAATAGCCAATGTGTGGATGACTTCAGGACGATGGCTGACTGGAACCTGAGCCAGCCATTCGCCTTTGGTTTGTCCATTTACGGTGAGCGCGTTGAGATCCATCAGCGACGCGATCTCTTTTTCGACCGCCGCCACGCCACCTGCCTCCCAGAAATCGATCATGTCGTATTCTGATGCTGGGTAGAGCGACGCAACGAGAGGAACCTGATGGCTTAGCTTATCGAAGTCTGACAGCGGTAGATGGCCGTATTCCCCTTCGTAGTGAATGGCCTGTAAATGCAGGATCGCGTTGGTTGAACCGCCGGTTGCCAGTAGATAAATCATGGCGTTACGAATTGACTGCGGCGTGATAATTTGCCGCGCATTGATGCCGCGTTTGACTAAGTCAACGGCGGTTTGGCCGGTGCGGAAAGCGCATTCGCGACGCGCTTGAGATATGGCGGGAAGCATTGCGCTGTCTGGCAAACTCATGCCTAAAACCTCTGAGATACTGCACATCGTATTGGCGGTGCCATACATGGTGCAGGAGCCAGGTCCGGGCTCGGCGATATCTTCGATATGCCGGAACTCGGCTTCGTCAATTTCACCGCGTTTTTTCCAGCCAAAGGCTTCGGTGACAATATTGCCGTCCCAATGTTTGCCGTGATATTCCGCCGGATACATTGGACCACCGTTAATCAGAATGGCTGGAATATCCAGACGTGCTGCGGCCATGAGCATTGCGGGGACAATTTTGTCACAGGAGCCGAGCAGCACCATGCCGTCAAAACGGTGGGCGCGCATCATCACTTCGATTGAGCTGGTGATCACTTCGCGGGCAGCAAGAATGTAGCGCATGCCCAAATGCCCCTCGGCGATACCGTCGCAGGGCGCAATAGTGCCAAAGACCATGCCAACGCCGCCGGCCTCATCAATTCCTTTCAGCACTTCGGCGGTAAGCTCATTGAGGTTCGCATGACCAGCCGTAGCGTTGGTATAGCTGTTTACAACCGCAATGACCGGACGACGTAGCTGCTCATCCGTATGCCCCATTGATTTGTACAGCGCACGCTTAAGCGCGCCGTCGTCGCCGCTTAATACTGGGTTAAAATGACCATCACCACAGGTGCCACAGCTTTTACATCCACTCATAAACTGCCTCTTTTCAATAACGATACAACGCCTACCGTGCTTTGCATTCAGGATCTGCTTGCATCACGGCGGGGATTAACCAGCTTGGCTGGTAACAAAAACATCAGGGGGGCGCACAGCAATAAAAATGCGGCGAGGATATACAGCCCGACATTGGTGCTGCCGGTGTTGTCTTTGAGCCAGCCAAGAACCGTAGGGCCGAAGAATCCAGCCAGATTGCCGACCGAGTTAACTAATGCGATACCCGCAGCGGCAGCGGTGCCAGACAGCAACGTGCCGGGAAGGCTGATATAGGTTGGGATCAGCGCCAACGTGCCGGACATCGCCAGACATATCCACGCCATCATCCATACAGTTGAGCCGCTGCAATATGCGCTGAGCGTGAGCCCCACCGCGCCCAGCACCGCAGGAATGGCAATGTGCCAGCGGCGTTCGCAATGCAGATCGGAGTGACGGCTGTTCCACACCATGAAAATGGCGCCGAAAACATAAGGTAGCGCGGCGAGTAAGCCGATATGGAAATCGTCACTCACGCCAGAACTTTTAATGATCGAAGGAAGCCAAAAATTGATGCCGTAGTAGCCAATATTGAAGCTGAAAAAGATCAGCGCCAGCAGCCAGACATAACCATTACGAAACATCATTTTTAGGCTTTGTGGTGGCTTACCTGCGTTCGCTTTCAGGCTGCGTTGGCGGTCGATCTCAAGATCGTCGGTGACGACCTGTTTTTCCTCATCGCTAAGCCAACGGGCGGATTTCACGTCGTTGTCGAGATAGCGTAATACCACGAAGGCCAGCAAAAATGAGGGGATTGCCTCGACCACAAACAGCCATTGCCAGTTATGCAGGCCTTCAACGCCTTCAAACGCTTTTAGAATAAAACCAGACAGCGGGCTGCCAATGATGGTGGATAGTGGTGTGACGAGAATAAACAGTCCCAGCGTGCGCGCCGAACGCCATGACGGAAACCACAGCGTGAGATAAAACACGATGCCGGGGAAGAATCCCGCTTCTGCCACACCGAGCAGGAAGCGAAGTACGTAGAACTGAGTGGGTGTTTTTACGAAGATCATCAACGCAGAGAGAACGGCCCAACTGATCATGATCCGCGCGATCCAAAAGCGCGGGCCAAAACGTTGCATCAGCAGATTGCTCGGCAGCTCAAACAGAAAGTAGCCAATAAAGAAGATCCCCGCGCCAACGCCGTATACGGTATCGCTGAAGCTGAGTGCATCCTGCATATGCAGTTTGGCAAAGCCGACGTTTACGCGATCCAAGTAGGCGAAGAAGTAGCACAGGATCAAAAAGGGAATGAGGCGGCGGGTAATTTTGTTATATACCGCGGCGATCCTTTTTTCATTTTCAGAGGTATTACTGATGTCCAAAGCTGTCATAGGTGACCTCGACGAAACAAAAATAATCGTGAATTAAAGAGCGCTGCCGATGCTTTTCAGCGGTGAGCCAGCCATCAGGTTTTTCTCGATGTTTTCCAGCGAGATATTTTTAGTTTCAGGGACAAACAGCAGGGTCAGCACGATGCAGACCACGTTGAGTCCGGCATAGAGCCAGAACGTGCCCGCGCTGCCGACGGTGTCGATGAGAGTGAGGAAAGTGGCGCCGATGATCATATTGGCGATCCAGTTGGCCATGGTGGAGCAGGTGACGCCAAAATCACGGCCAGCCAACGGTTGGATCTCGGAACAGAGCACCCAGATCAACGGGCCAGCGCTCATGGCGAAGCCGACGATAAAGATCAGCAATAGCGTGACGGCGGTATATTGCTCTGTGGCACTGGTGATGCCGACAAAAAACATATAGCCCATTGCTGCCATGCAGATCGCCATCACGCTAAAGCCGAGTTTGAGGATCGGTTTACGCCCCCAACGATCCACCAAGCCAATGGCGATAAAGGTGGCGAGCACGTTGGTGAGTCCGGCAATAACGGTTCCCCACATCTGTTGTTCGGTAGAAGCGAATCCAGCAATGGCGAAGATCTTCGGTGCGTAATACATGATCACGGTCATGCCGGTGAACTGCTGCATAAACTGCAACAAAATGCCCAGATAGGTGGAGCGGCGGAAATGGCTATTGGCGCGAAATAGCTGCCAGCCGCGCTGCTTGATCTGCACGCTTTGGCGAATGGCTTCGAGTTCGGCATGGGCTTCTGTGTGGGTGGAACGCAGCAATAGCAGAACTTTTTCCGCCAGCGCATGTTTGTCTTTCATCATCAGCCAACGAGGACTTTCAGGCAGCGTAAGCACGCCGATAAATAGGATCAGAGCAGGGATGGTGATAATGCCCAGCATCCAACGCCAGTTGCCGCTGGCGCTGAGCGCCGTATCGGATAAAAAGGCGGCTAAAATCCCAATGGTGATCATTAACTGATACAGGGAAATCATGCTGCCGCGGATGTGTTCTGGCGCGATTTCAGAGAGATAGAGCGGCGCGACAAAGGAGGCCACGCCAACCGCTGCGCCGAGCAAAAAGCGTGAAATGACCAGCATCTGCAAATCACCTGCCAGCGCACAGCCAATCGAACCGACAACAAATAAAACAGAACCGATGAGCAACGTTTTTTTACGCCCAATTCGGGTACATAGCGGGCCACTGCATAATGCGCCGAGCGCCGCGCCTAACATCATGATGCTGACAACCATTTCTTGCTGGTGGCTGCTAAGGGCGAATTCTTTGGCTAAGAATGGGAGGGCGCCGGCAATCACGCCCATATCGAGGCCAAAGAGCAGGCCAGCCAATGCGGCTAAAAAACAGATCAGCAATGTTTGCCGATTGGTGTGGGGTACAGACTGCGGAATTGAATGCGTAGTCATGGTAAGCCTCTAAAATAATTAATTGTTTTAATGAGTATTTAGGGTGAACAGCGTGGCTCGCTGTCCGGTGTTGGAGGTTTGATAACGTAAAAGTGCACCTTCAATGTTTGCAGGCTCGATGAGCCCATCAGACGCTGAAGTGATATAGAGATCGTGTAAATCGGGCCCGCCGAAGGCAGCGCTTGTCGGTTGAGTGACGGGAAGTGAATGGGTTGCCAGCCATTCAGGTGCGGCATCGCCCAAGCGGTAGGCTGTGATACAGGCGCTTCCCCAGCAGGCATTGAGCAATATTCCGTTGTGCGTAAGCGCTGAACCGTCGGCCATCAATGAGGCGATCGGCCATTCATGGAGGTTGGTTTCGCTGATTCGCTGCGCATCACCGCGACAAAAACGATGGCGAAAAGTATCGGCAAACCAAGCGTGTTCGCCATGCCAGACCAGCGTATTGGGAACATGCTGCCCGCTGAGCATTATTTCCGGCTGGGTGCTGCCGTAGGCAAATCGATACCAACTGCCGATGGCTAACTGAGCGGTTTTGTCCATGGTGCTAAACCACAGCGAGCCATCTGGTGCAATGGCTGCTTCATTCGGGCGTGTTCGATGATCTTCAGGCCAACAACACAACAGGCGGTAGCTTTGCTGGCGATAGTCGTACAGCATCACGCCCTGCGTGGTGACCAGTAGGAATTGCTCTGGCTCGGTTGTGAGCAGCGCAGCGCTACAGAGAAAAGGTAATTCGTGGGTCACGATACGATCATCCTGCTGCGGCCAATAGCGCAGTAGGCGGTGCTGCAAAATATCCACCCAGATCAGCGACTGAGAGCGGAAACACCACACCGGAGATTCTCCGAGCATGGCGCGGTAGTTGCCGATAATAGACGGATTTTGCAGCGCGTTTAGGTTCATTTTTTATCTGCCTGATGCCAAGCGTCGTGATAGGCCAGTGCTCGTTCACGTAGCGTGACGAGCGAAATACCTGGCTGATATAAGCCACCGCCTAAGCCAAAACCACGCGCACCTGATTGTCTGTAGCGGCGCATTTGCTCGGCGTCAGGATTAATACCGCCTACGGGAAGACAAACGGCTTCGGCGGGTAAAACGGCTCGCATCGCTTTAACAATGGTTGGCGTGATCAATTCAGCGGGGAAGAGTTTCAGCGCACTGGCACCGGCACGCAGCGCGGTAAACGCTTCACTCGGCGTTGCGATGCCGGGCAGACTGGTAAGCCCTAACTCACAGGTGGCGCGGATGACAGAAGGATCCATATTTGGAGAAATAACCAGTTGCCCACCGGCGTCAGCGACCTGATGAACCTGATGCTCGGTTAGCACCGTTCCGGCACCCACGAACCCACGACTACCGACGACCTTCGCCATAATCGCAATAGACTCGAATGGTTGAGGGCTATTGAGCGGCACTTCCAAATAGGTAAAACCGCATTCAAGCAGCATTTCCGCCACGCCCTGCGCTTCTTTAGGCGTAACTCCACGCAAGATAGCGATTAGCGGCAATGAACACTGCTGCCAGCGAGATGCAAAGCTAAGGTAGTTCATGCGAATGCTCCGTCTAAGGATTGATAGATTTTGCTCATGCCGTGGATAAAGCAGCTATCGCCATCGACAGAGGTCAGCGTGAAGCCCAGCAGGTTGGCTGCGCGCGTATAACGTTCAGAGAGCGCTGGTGAACCGACGATCCATGCTTGGGTTTCTGATAAAGCAGCCAGTTCTGAGCCAATGAGCAATCCAGATAGGTAGCTAGCAACCTGAGCCGCGCTGATTGCACCACTGAGCTTTAACGTGCGTGCAGAGAAGAGTGCGTTGCTGAGATAAGGGGCAGTTTGTGCATTCTGTACACCCAGCGCGAAGGCAGCGTTATCTTCACAAGATTCTGGTAAATCCTTGCCAAGCAGTGAATGGTTCAGCATCACGGCGTAGATTTCGCCGGTCATAAAGGTGTTGAAATGCAAAATACGGTCGTGTTCAAGCGTGGCGTGTTTGCTGTGAGTGCCCGGCAGAATGACCAGATGGCGTTCCTGCGGGTATTGCGCTGCTAGCCCAATTAACTGAATTTCCTCGCCACGCATGACATCCGGTAAACCGAAGTCGTTCACACTGCAGGCTCCGGCGATAATCCGACAAGGGCTTCCCCATGAGGTAACAACCTGTGCGGTTTGCTGAGCAAAACGTTGGCCACTGGCGGGCAATTCAACATAAGGCACTTCTTGCCAGCCTTGCTGTGAGCCGACCATTCCCGCCATGAGCAAAGGAAGGCGAGGGGATTGCGCCAACCAGGGGGCAATTAGAGGTAAAAGCGCAGCGTCAAACTGACGATCGGGCACGCTAAGCAGCCCGCAATGCGCGTTGACGGTATCAATGCATTGGTTATGGTTCATCAGGAACGCACGAAAATTCGAGGTTCCCCAATCGATCGCAATCCAGTGATTATTCATTCTTGACTCACAACAAATCAATTCTTGTATGACAAGAATGATGGCGAATAAATAACCTTAGATCTGTGAGGGAGATCGAAAGTTAGCTACACGCGTGGAAGAATGATGAAAAAAAGCTTAGAAAAAGTGCTGATACTTTTCTGGGATTTCACGCCAAATATGCTTATGGGCTGCGCTCAATAAGATGTGGCGCATACATTGGCGCGCTGTATCAGCCTGTTTTAAACGAATTGCTTCAAATAGATCGCGATGCTGCTGGACGGCGTCTTGGGTTAATTGGAGATCGTCTTCGAGCGTCTGCTTGAATGACAGCAGCATAGCGGCAGAAAGCGCGTTGCCCACGGAGGCGAGAAAGGGGTTATGGCAGGCGCGTAGCACCGCTGTATGAAAGGCCAAATCGCCGCGCTCAAACTGCTCTGCGGAGTTATTTTTTTGCCCAGCTTGCATGGTCGTCCAAGCATCTTCGATGGTGGCTAAATCATGGCCGTTGGCGTTAAGCGCTGCCATTGCCGCAACGTCGGGTTCGAAGATGAGGCGCGTTATCATCAATTGCTCAACCAGTTCGGATTCAATCCCAACGTCTTCTAACCAAGAGAGCACTTCGGCATCCAGAAAGCTCCACTGCTCACGCGGCGTGACCGTACTGCGGCGCTTAGCCTGAATCAGTAACATTCCTTTAGCTCCCAATACCTGAAGCGCATTTCTTACCGACGTTCTTGATGCGTCGTACTGCTGCGCCAGTTCATGCTCGCCTGGGATCGCCATGCCTTCTGCTAGTTCGCCACGAATGATACGAATAGCCAGATCACGGGTGATGGATTCAGAAACAGAAGAGGTTGGTTTGCTCATGACTCTCTCGGTGGTCACAGTAAGGAGAAAACAGGGTTCAATTGAACAGAATAAGCATCACGCTCGCGCTATCTTAACATTGTTACTTCTGGGGGGATATTAGTGAGAAATGAAGATGTTAGAGATGAATAGATAGCAAAAAGGCGCTTTATCTTTCGATAAAAGCGCCTTTTTTCAATACGTTAACTGATTAGTATCAGTTCATGCCGTATTTTTTCAATTTCTTACGCAGAGTTCCGCGGTTAATTCCCATCATCAGCGCAGCGCGGGTTTGGTTACCGCGAGTGTACTGCATCACCATGTCTAACAGTGGCTGTTCTACTTCAGCCAGTACCAGCTCATACAGATCATTAACGTCCTGACCATTCAGTTGAGCAAAATAGCCTTTCAGGGCTTGTTTAACCGAGTCACGCAGTGGCTTTTGAGTCACCTGGTCCTGGGAGTTTACGGTAGAAACGGTCAGTACGTCAGAATTTACGCGTTGTTCGAACATAGTTCTGTCAGCTCTTTTTTTACGCTAAGATTTTCGAAATATGCCTCCAACGCCTCCAGCTGTTCGCTGGCATCCTCTATGGCGTTGAATGTGCGCCGAAACTGGTCACATGGGGCGTGTTCTTGGAGATACCAAGATACGTGCTTGCGGGCAATGCGAAATCCCTTACCAGAACCGTAAAAATGATGCAGTTCTTGTACATGCCCTAATAACAAGTGCTTAACTTCCTCCAACGGCATGGGCGGAAGCAGCTCCCCTGTGTCCAGATAATGCTGGATTTCCCGGAAGATCCAGGGTCTCCCCTGAGCGGCACGTCCTATCATCAGAGCGTCGGCTCCGGTGTAGTTGAGTACCTCTCTGGCTTTATGCGGGTCAGTTATGTCTCCATTCGCGATAATCGGGATGGAAACACTCTGCTTAACTGTCCGAATGCTGTCGTACTCCGCCTCGCCGTTGAATAAGCAAGCACGTGTTCGGCCATGAATAGTCAGGGCCTGAATTCCGCAGCGTTCAGCCAATTGGGCAATCTCAACACAGTTACGGTGTTCTGGGCTCCAGCCCGTGCGAATTTTTAGCGTTACCGGTACATCCACAGCGTTAACTACCGCGCTGAGGATTTTTTCAACCAAGTCGGGATACTGCAAAAGCGCAGAACCCGCGAGTTTGCGGTTCACTTTTTTCGCTGGGCAACCCATATTGATATCAATGATCTGCGCGCCGCTATCAGCGTTGATTTTGGCCGCAGCAGCCATGTCATCAGGGTCACACCCGGCAATTTGCACGGCTCGGATCCCAGGCTCGTCTAAATGCACCATACGCAGACGCGACTTATCTGTCTGCCACACTTCCGGATTGGAAGAGAGCATTTCAGAGACAGCCATCCCTGCACCCATTTCGTAGCAAAGCGTCCGAAAAGGGCGATCGGTTATGCCGGCCATAGGCGCAGCAATAAGGCAATTTTTAAGTTCAATGTGTCCAATGCGCATAGACAAAGACTGACCATACTGTGTCCGCAAGGGCGCGTATATTACGCATTTTTGCTGGGATATGAAAGGCCAAACTTTGAACAATCCTCTGTTGTAGATCAATGAAATCGCGGGCTGAGGGCTGGTGTTTGATTATTTTTGTTGTTTAACATATGGTTATATTGCGATGGTTAAAAAATGCTCTTTTATTTTTTACCTTTAGTATTCGTGGTTTTAACCTGTTTTTGGCAGCGTCAGTCAAACAAATTGCTGATTAAAGCAGCAATAATGACGCTATAAATGGGATGCATATCGCATTTTAGAGGATGATATGGATAGTGAAATCGCATTATTTTGGTCGAAAATAGTACAAGCACACCCAGATTTAGCGGGCCGTCCTTATCATGCTGAACAGTTTGGTTCGCCGGGGGAGTTAGCGCAGCAGCTTGCAGACCTTATCGTCAGCGGCGATAAATATGCTACCTGCGGTGCCTTGGTGGAGTATCAGCAACAGGGAAGCACCATTCCTCACGTGGGTTACCTGACGATTGTGCTAGATGGGCGTGAAAAGCCCGTGGCGGCGATAGAAACCACGCAGGTGTCTTTGCGCCGCTTTCGTGATGTAGACGCCGTATTCGCGGCGGCAGAGGGGGAAGGGGATAAGTCTTTGGCTTATTGGCGGCAGGCTCATCAGACATTTTTTGAAGAGTCCCTTGCGGCGATAGATAAAAACTTCACTGAGGATATGTGGCTGGTCTGTGAGTATTTCCGGTTATTGAGTATTGCTGAAACAAAAACAGCGCCAGAATAAGGCGCTGTTTTTAACGGTGGTTCGTTGTGAACGTGGGAATATCGCTTAGCGGCGAACACCGGTAATGCGGCACCACTCTTCGCGTTCCGCCACCGGATCGATAATGAATTTATCTTCGTAGGCTTCTGCAACGCTTGGCGCCTGTGTAGCCAATACGCCCGATAGGCCTAAATGGCCGCCTGATTTTGGCAGATCGCTGATCAGCGGTGCGAGTTCACGCAGCGGGCCTGCGAGAATATTGGCGACAACCACATCGGCACTCAGATCGGCTGGCTGATCTTTTGGCAGATAAAGCTCTAAACGTTCAGAAACGCCGTTACGCTGGGCATTATCGCGGCTAGCTTGAATTGCCTGCGGATCGATATCGATCCCAATAGCGCGTGCTGCACCCAGTTTCAGCGCGGCGATCGCCAGAATGCCTGAGCCACAGCCGAAGTCGATCACAGTTTTGCCTTCCAGATCCAAGCCATCCAGCCATTGTAGGCAAAGGGCGGTGGTTGGATGCGTACCCGTACCAAACGCCAGACCCGGATCGAGCATAACGTTCACCGCAGTTGGATCGGGAACATCACGCCAGCTTGGGCAGATCCACAGGCGACGACCAAACTGCATTGGGTGGAAGTTGTCCATCCACTCGCGCTCCCAGTCTTTGTCTTCGATCTGCTCGATTTTGTGGTGGAAGCCTTTGCCTAGCGCAGGATCGTTTTCCAGAATCGCGACAATCTCTTTCATGTCGGTTTCAGCATCGTACAGGCCGATCACGTCGGTATCGCCCCACAGCAGGGTTTCACCTGGCAGCGGCTCAAACACCGGATTGTCATGAGTATCTTGGAAGGTAACGGATACCGCGCCGCTTTCCATCAGCGCATCACTCAGTGATTCTGCCTGATTGCCGGTCGTATTGATTTTGATTTGAATCCAAGGCATCTCGAAGTCTCTATTTTGAATTTAATTCAGTGGCAGCGGACGTGGACGCACCACGTTCGCCAAAAAAGTTTCCGATCCAGAATGCCGCCAAGCTGATTAACAGTGACGGAATAATCGGATGTAAGCCGAATATATGCCAGTCGGCGGTGGCAAGAACGGTATAGCAAACGGCACCAGCAACCATTGAGCTAAGCGCCCCGTGTGCATTAGCGCGTTCCCAGTACAGACCCAGAACCAGTGGCCATAGGAATACCGCTTCAAGGCCGCCAAACGCCAACAGGTTCAGCCAGATGATCATCTCAGGTGGACGCCATGCGGCTAGCAGCAATAGCAGACCTAAAATCAGCGTAGACAGACTGGACATTCTTGCCAAACGCTTTTCATTTTTGAGCGCGTGAGGCTGCATTCCCAAGTACAAGTCTTTGACGATGGTCGCCGATGATTGTAACAGCTGAGCATTAATGGTGGACATGATCGCGGCCATCGGCGCAGCCAAGAAGATACCTGCGGCAAACGGCGGCAGGACTTTCACCATCAGCGTTGGAATAACCAGATCGGGCACTTTGAGATCGGGCAGAACCGCACGGCCAAGCGCACCGGCTAAGTGCATGCCAAACATCAGAATGGCGACCACGATGGTGCCAATAATAATGGCACGATGTACCGCTTTGCTGTCTTTGTATGAAATACAACGCACGGCGGTGTGTGGCAGGCCAATCACGCCAAAGCAAACTAATACCCAGAATGACGCCATAAACGGCGCGCTCAGAATATCGTCAGCCCCTTCCGGTGCAACAAGTTTAGGGTCGATATTTTTCAGGGTATCTACGGCAGCGTGCAAACCCCCAGCGGCGTGGATAACACCGGCCAGCAGAATAATGGTGCCGAGCAGCATCACGAGGCCCTGCATGGCATCGTTAAGCACGCTAGCACGAAAGCCGCCCACCGACGTATAGAGCGCAATACTGACGCCAAAAATCAGCAGGCCGGTATCGTAAGGAATACCCGCAGCGGTTTCCAGCAGGCGTGCACCACCAATAAACTGCACGGTCATAGCACCGATGAAAGCGACCAGCAGACTCAGGCTCGCCACCCAAACTAATAAACGGCTTTTATAGCGCGCGTACAGCATGTCGTTAAGCGTAACGGCATTATATTTGCGTGCCAGAATAGCGAATTTCTTACCGAGAATGCCAAGAGACAGCCAAACGGCAGGCAGCTGTATCATTGCTAACAGCACCCATCCTAGCCCATATTTATAGGCTGCGCCGGGTCCACCGATAAACGAGCTGGCGCTAATATAGGTGGCGGTTAGCGTCATCGCGAGCACGAAGCCGCCCATTGAACGATCGCCAATGAAGTAATCGTTAAGGAAGTTGCCCTTTTGGCGGCGACGATAGGCATATACCGATAAACCAAATACCAATAATAGGTAGCCTACCAGCGGTAAAATGACATCAGTCTGCATCATTGTTCCCTAAAGGTATGTCTTTAAAAATCAGGCGAACCATCGCCCAGCACAGCAAAATAAACACCAGCGGCAACAGTAAACAGGCCATTTCAAACCAGTGTGGTAACCCTGTTATCCCCTGCAAATTGTTTGGGATATATGCGGCAGCGATCCATAGCACCAAATAAGCAATGGTTAGCCACAAAGCCCAGCGTGCTTCACGGTTCGCCTGCGAAAAGCGTGCATCCATGGGGATCTCCCCTGTTTGAATAAGAAGTCAGAAGGTACGGGATTTTACGGCAACCCTACTTTTAATGCAGCGTTATCGTTTCTCTGGACGATTCGGCAGCTAAAAAGCAAAAAGGCCGGTTACCCGGCCTTTTTAGGGAGCTAAAACTCACGCGCAGTTATTTTTCCTGCAAACCGAGTTTTTTCTCCAGATAATGAATGTTAGTACCGCCGTGTTGGAAGTTCTCATCACTCATAATCTTCTGTTGCAGCTCAACGTTGGTTTTGATGCCGTCGATGATCAGTTCCGCCAACGCATTTTTCATGCGAGCGATAGCTACGTCACGGTTTTCACCGTAGCAGATAAGCTTACCAATCATGGAATCATAGTACGGAGGCACAGTGTAGCCCGCGTAGATATGAGATTCCCAACGAACGCCAAAGCCGCCCGGCGCGTGGAAGCGCGTAATTTTACCCGGGCTTGGCAGGAAGGTATCAGGGTCTTCGGCGTTGATACGGCATTCTACCGCATGGCCACGAACCTGAACTTCGTGCTGTTTGATAGACAGAGGCTGTCCTGCAGCGATACGCAGCTGTTCTTTAATCAGATCGACGCCGGTGATCATTTCAGTCACTGGATGTTCAACCTGAATACGGGTGTTCATTTCGATGAAATAGAACTCGCCGTTTTCGAACAGGAACTCGAAAGTACCCGCACCGCGATAGTTGATGTCTACACAAGCTTTAGAACAACGTTCGCCGATGTAGCGACGCAGTTCAGGCGTGATGCCTGGTGCTGGTGCTTCTTCGACGACTTTCTGGTGACGACGCTGCATTGAGCAGTCACGTTCAGCCAGATAGATCGCGTTGCCTTGACCATCTGCCAGCACCTGAATTTCGATGTGGCGTGGGTTTTCCAGATACTTTTCCATGTAAACCATGTCGTTGTTGAAAGCCGCTTTGGCTTCCGCTTTCGTCATGATAATGGATTGTTCCAGATCTTTATCGCCGCGAACAACACGCATACCGCGTCCGCCGCCGCCGCCAGAGGCTTTGATAATCACTGGGTAACCGATGCGTTTGGCGATGGCTTTGTTCTTCACCATATCGTCGCCTAATGGGCCGTCAGAACCCGGTACGCAAGGGACACCTGCTTTTTTCATCGCGCTAATCGCAGAAACTTTATCACCCATCAGGCGGATAGTTTCAGCGCGTGGGCCGATAAAGATAAAGCCAGAACGCTCGATTTGCTCAGCAAAATCAGCGTTTTCAGACAGGAAGCCATAACCCGGATGGATCGCCACTGCGCCAGTAATTTCAGCCGCAGAGATAATCGCAGGGATATTTAAATAGCTTTTGACTGATTGTGCAGGGCCGATACAGACGGTTTCGTCTGCCAGCAGCACGTGTTTCAGATCGCGGTCAGCCGTGGAGTGAACTGCTACGGTTTTGATTCCCAGCTCTTTACAAGCGCGCAGGATACGCAGGGCAATTTCACCACGGTTGGCGATAACAATTTTATCTAGCATGACTCGCCTCGTTATTCGATGACGACCAGAGGCTCGTCAAATTCAACCGGTTGGCCGTTTTCCAGCAGAATGGCTTTCACCACACCGGATTTGTCGGCTTCAATCTGGTTCATCATTTTCATTGCTTCTACGATGCACAGTGGATCGCCAACATTTACTTTTTGGCCCACTTCAACAAACGCTTTCGCATCTGGGCTTGGAGTACGGTAGAAAGTACCGACCATCGGAGAACGTACAATGTGACCGCTAATCGCTGCCGGAGCTTCTGCTACAGGTGCTGCCGCAGGCGCTGCTGCTACTGGAGCTGCCGCTTGCGCAGGTGCTGCTGCATAGTAAGGCTGCATCATAGGCATGCTGCCTGCTGCTGGGGCACGACTAATGCGTACTGATTCTTCACCTTCAGAGATTTCCAGCTCAGAAATGCCAGATTCTTCAACCAGTTCGATCAGTTTTTTGATTTTACGAATATCCATGTGTGATTCCGTACTCTTTGTTGTTACGTAGAATATAGATGCTCATCCGTCTGAATCTAAACCCTGGGTTCGGATCGACTGGGATGACATCCTTAGTTAAATTTTTTCAGGCGGTTAACTGCCGCCTGCAGGGCGAATTCGTATCCATCTGCACCCAAGCCGCAGATAACGCCAACAGCGATATCAGACAGATAGGAGTGATGACGAAAAGGCTCGCGTGCGTGCACGTTCGACAGGTGGATCTCGATGAACGGGATTTGAACTGCCAACAGTGCATCGCGGAGTGCTACGCTGGTATGCGTAAATGCCGCAGGGTTGATCAGAATGAAGTCAGTGTTGCCTCGGGCAGCATGAATACGATCGATAAGCTCAAATTCGGCATTAGACTGCAAATGACTGAGCGAAACATTCAGCGCATCGGCGGCCTGTTCTAAATGGCTGACAATTTCTGGCAACGTGGTGCTGCCATATTTGTCTGGCTCACGCGTTCCTAACAAATTTAGGTTAGGCCCGTTTAAAAGCAAAATGTTGAACTTATCTGCCATTGTGCTGCTATCTCCGGCAATCAGACGATCATCGTCAAAATAACCCTATGTCACCGACTTGTCACCTTTTCTGTGTCAATTTGTGGCACAGATCTGCGTATAAGGTCGGGCATTATAATGATTTCGTGGCAATTAGCAGCTAAATACTGGTCGAATCAGCGAAGATATTCAACTACGAACTTCGCTAGATAGAAACACGTTGAATGAATTTGAATAGAAAAATACTAATAAGTTCCAACCGTTACCGCCACCATTGGCGAATTTTCTGATAACGGAATGCTAACAATATAATCGCTCCAATCGCGTAAAAAATAGGCAATGGTGAGAGTGTTTTCACCGACCACAGGTAGTGAATCGGCGCTAGGATGGCCACAATATAGACAAAATTATGTAATTTCTGCCAGCCAGAACCCATTTTTCGCATCGCCCACTGGGTGGATGTCACCGTTAAAGCAAATAAAATCAGCCAACTGATGATACCTAAGGTGAGATAAGGTCGCTTGACCAACTCACTGCCCAGCAGGGTGAAGTCTAACCCAAGTTCCAGAATTGTATAGCTGGCTAAGTGAATTGATGCCCAAACAAAACACCAAACTCCAAGCAAACGGCGGCAGCGAATTAGCAACGGTTGTTTCCCGTAGCGCGCCAGTGGACTAATAAGAAGGGTGGCCAGCAGCAGTTTTAGCGCCATTCTGCCGGTGAAATGCTGAATATCTTTGGCGGGATCGGCGCTAAGCAGTCCCTGTGTGGTCGCAAATACTAACCAGAGCAGCGGCAGGCTTGCCGCTAGCCAGATCAGCACTTTGACTATCTTTATCTGTTTGAGCGTGAGTCTTTTCATGTTTGGACTGTTGACCTCTTACTCTAGGCTTCTGATGGATCATCTTGAGCATATCGGGTTAGATAGTTAGAAAAACTTCCTCAGATCCATGCCTTGATAGAGCGGTGCGACCTGTTCGGCATAACCATTAAAAAGCAGCGTTGGCTGACGTTTGACGTCCAAAATGCCGCCAGAGCCAATAAAACGTTCGCTGGCCTGCGACCAACGAGGATGATCGACATGTGGATTCACGTTGGCATAGAAACCATATTCGTCCGGTGCGCTGGCATTCCAGGTTGTCGGTGGCTCATCGTGAGTTAAGCGTATGCTGACTATCGACTTAATCCCTTTGAAGCCATATTTCCACGGTACCGTGAGACGCAAAGGGGCACCGTTTTGCGGCGGTAGCGCTTTGCCATAGACGCCCGTAGTGATCATGGTGAGTGGATGCATGGCCTCGTCTAAACGCAGACCTTCAATATAGGGATATTTAAGCCCGCCGCCGATAAAGCGATCTTTTTGCCCCGGCATGTTGTCAGGGTCATAAATAGTTTGAAACGCTACGTAGCGAGCTTTGCTGGTGGGTTCCGCCATTTTTAGCAGTTTTCCCAGCTCAAATCCTATCCACGGCACCACCATCGACCAAGCCTCAACGCAGCGCATGCGATAAATGCGTTCTTCCAAGGCAAAGTGTTTATAGATGTCATCCATATCGAGCGTGAGCGGTTTGGCGACTTCGCCGTCGATGCGAATTTTCCAGCCTTCGGTTTTTAACGTTCTGGCATTGGCTGCGGGATCTGCTTTATCCAAGCCGAACTCATAAAAGTTGTTATAGCCTGTTACTTTATCTTCCGGCGTGAGCGCGAGCTTTGCTTGATACTCTGCCGGTTGGGTAAATTTCAACGATTTACCTGCCGGAGCCGCTGGGCGATCGTGACCCTTAAACCAAGAAAGAAGATCGGCCTGAGCCGCATGGGGAAGTGCTAAAGATGCAGCGGTAATGCCTAACGCCTTGAGTACGCTGCGGCGTTGCTGAAACACGCTCTCCGGCGTGACATCTGATTCAGTGAATCTTGGAAATTTAGCCATGATCGATGCCTCTTGTTTTTCTTAATTATCGTCGCTGTTGAAAAACATGATGGCAGGAATTACGCGTAATGGAGGAGTATCACGAAATTGTTATAAACTCGTCATACTTAGCGTGAAGGTTCCCTCTCCTTAGTGGGAGAGGGAAGTGTTTAGTGTGAACTAGCAGGACGCTGCTTAGCGAACTTTCACTAAGGTGCGGCCCGTGACTTTGTTGTCGATTAAGGCCGCGGCGGCTTCTGCGGCTTTGTCTAGCGCCACTTCTGTTGATGCATGTTCATAGAAGCTTTCTGGCAGTAAATCAGCCAAACGCTCCCATGCTTGGGTGCGACGTTCATGCGGAGTCATCACGGAATCAACGCCTTGCAAGCGCACATTGCGTAAAATAAATGGCATCACGGTGGTGGGTAACTGATAGCCACCGGCTAATCCACAGGCGGCAACCGTGCTGTTGTAGTCCATCTGAGCCAAGACCTTCGCCAGCACTTTATCGCCAACGGTATCAATGGCACCGGCCCAAATTTGCTTTTCTAATGGACGGCTGTCGGCGGTGAACTCACTGCGTGGCAGAACTCGCTCTGCGCCTAGTGATTTTAGATATTCTTCATTGCTATCACGGCCGCTCACGGCAACAACGTGATAGCCCAAGCGAGTCAGCAACGCAATGGCGGTGCTTCCCACGCCGCCGCTGGCACCTGTAACCAGAATTTCACCGCTTTCTGGCGTCACGCCGCCATCTTCGAGAGCCATAACGCACAGCATGGCAGTAAAGCCCGCTGTGCCAATAATCATGGCCTTACGCGCATCCAGCCCCTGAGGTAATGCAACGAGCCACTCACTGCAGACCCGAGCCTGCTCAGATAAACCGCCCCAATGATTTTCTCCCACGCCCCATCCTGTGAGGATCACGGATTGACCAATATGGAAACGCGGATCTTCGCTGTGATGGACGGTACCCGCAAAATCAATGCCGGGAACCATTGGGAAATTACGGATAATTTTGCCTTTACCGGTGATCGCCAAGGCGTCTTTATAGTTAAGACTAGACCACTGGACATCAACGAGAACATCTCCTGCGGGGAGATCGTCAGTTTTCAGAGTCTGAATATTGGCAACGGTTTTGCCATCAATTTGTTCAAGCACTAAAGCTTTCATTCGGGAGCCCTCGTTGAGGTCATTAAATTGCCAAAAGATCGAGAAAATACCGCGAGACGCCTCATTCATTGACAAAAATCGTCTCGGATTAATTAGGAATTCGCTATGCTAATAGATTAATCAGTGTGTGAATAATTTCAAAAGTTGTCTTTGATATAGAGCAATGAAGCTCTTAGGATGTCGGTGTGCGCAATGGAAAGGCGCTTGGGAGCCAAATTTACGGCTAAGTTACATTATATAGGTGGGTACTGACAGGGATGCGTATCACAACCAAGTTGTTTGCGTTTATTACGGTCTTAGTGGCATTGGCGATGTTGCTGATGTTGCTGGGAAGTACATACAGTTTTTTCAATCAAAGCCATCATCGGGCTGAAAACCAGCTTAATGCCCTCGCCACGACTATTGATCAGCTGTTGTTGACCGAGCCGCGCAGCAATATCAAAAAATGGCTGCCGGTGGTTATGCGCTCATCTGGCGTAAATGAAATCATCGTCCACAATAATTCTCATCAGGTCTATCAGCTTAAATTACCGACCAGCTACAACGCGTGGGATACGCTAACCAACCAGCGCTATGTTGACGCGCCTTTAATGCATCATCCAGGCTATAGCCTAAAAATGGTGTATATCGATCCCACGGCGAGCTATACACGCTCGCTGGAAACCATGTTTCCCGTGACGGTTTCTATCGGTCTGATGATTTTGGTGCTGCTATTTAGCTATCGCTGGCTACGTGAACAAACGCTGGGGCTCGAAAAGCTAGAGCGGCGGGCGCGGAAAATCTTGGGTGGTGAGCGAGAAAATGCGGTTCGTGGCGACGTACATGAGTTTCCACCTAACGCGAGTAGCGCTATCGATCGTCTACTCTCCGATCTGGCCGATGCGCGCGAAGAGCGCGGGCGGGTCGATACCTTGATCCGCGCTTTTGCGGCGCAAGATTCTCGCACCGGCCTCAATAACCGTCTCTTTTTTGATAATCAACTGACGACGCAGTTAGAAGATGAAGGCGCGCACGGCGTTGTTATGGTGATCCGCGTGCCAGACTGGGAATCGATGGCGGGTCTGCCAGGTAAACGCGAGCGCGAAGAATACCGCTATTCGCTGGTGAATATGCTGTCGACGTCGGTCATGCGTTATCCATCTGGGTTATTAGCCCGCTATTTCCAAAACAATTTTGCCGTGTTGCTTCCTCATCGATCGTTAAAAGAAGCCGAAGGATTTGCATCTCAGCTCATTAACTCGGTCAGCGCTATTCCTCCTGCCAACGGGATTGATAGCGAGGAAGTATTGCACATCGGGATTAGCCTTTATCATTATGGGCAAAGTACCGAGCAGGTGATGGATCAGGCCGAGCAGGCAGCGCGCAACGCGGTGCTGCAAGGCAGTAACGGCTGGTTTATTGATAGTAACCCCGTGCCGGAAGTGGTACGCGGTAGTGTGAAATGGCGCACGTTGTTAGAACAAACGCTTGCACGAGGCGGCCCAACGCTGTTGCAAAAAGAAGCGGTCAACGTGAGTGGAGAAGTGCATCATCACGATATTCTTCCTTATATTTACGATGGGGGGCAGGCGCTTCCAAGCGCGGAATATTATCCTCTCGTTCAACAGCTTGGCATGGCTGAAAGCTATGACCGACAGATGCTGCTTCAGATTATTCCTTTATTACGTCATTTTTCTGCTGAGAAACTAGCCTTTCCGGTTAGTATTGACTCATTATTGCAGCGCAGTTTCCAACGGTGGCTGCGTGACACGCTGCTTCAGAGTGAAAAATCGCTTCGCCAGCGTATTTTGTTTGAACTGTCTGAGGCGGATGTGAGCCAGCATATTGACCGTTTGCGCCCTGTTGTGCGCTTGCTGCAAGGTTTGGGCTGCCACATTGTTATCTCTCAAGCAGGGCTCAAAGTGGTTAGCACTTCTTATATCAAGCAATTACAGGTGACGTTGGTAAAACTTCATCCTGGCTTGGTTCGTAATATCCATAAGCGGGTAGAAAATCAGCTGTTTGTTCAGAGCTTGACGGGCGCGTGTGAAGGCACGTCGGCACAGGTTTTTGCCGCAGGCGTACGAACTAAAGAAGAATGGCAGGTACTAAAAGACAAAGGGATCGCCGGTGGCCAAGGCGATTTTTTTGCAAAACCGAGGCCTGTTAGTCGTGTGTAAAAAAAATATTCACATCGACAATAAATTGGCCTTTTTGTCGCGTGAAATTCACGTAGAATAGCGCGCGACCAAGTCATTCATAGTTGGTAGGTGCTAACGTTAGTGACCACCTGCCGATTGATACAAAAGACCGTCCGCAGTATTCGACGCATTAATGTATCGAAACTGTTCAGCAATAGGTTGTCTATTGGTCAAATATTGTCTGTCGGTCAGTTTCAAAGCTCATGTGTGCTGTGTTTTACCGTTCAACGAATTACCGGCGTGGTGTTTCTGTGGCCGCTGAAGGTGAGATTGTGCTGTTATTTCTCTGACCTGTAGGCCTAATTCATTGAATCTCAAACATGGTGTAAATTTTCACCGAAGTAGGACGTTTTTGCGCCTTGTCGCTGCTTCGCGTGGTTGGTAAAGTAGGCGGATTTTATTTTTCGCCCCCAGCTTTCAGGATTATCCTTCAGTTATGTTTAAGAAATTTCGTGGCATGTTTTCAAATGACTTGTCCATCGACTTGGGTACAGCCAATACCCTGATTTATGTGAAAGGACAAGGCATTGTATTGAACGAACCGTCCGTAGTGGCGATTCGTCAGGACCGCGCAGGCTCCCCGAAAAGCGTTGCCGCGGTAGGGCATGAAGCTAAGCAAATGCTGGGCCGTACGCCAGGTAATATTGCCGCGATTCGTCCAATGAAAGACGGCGTTATTGCCGATTTCTTCGTGACTGAAAAGATGCTTCAGCACTTTATCAAACAGGTGCATAGCAACAGCTTTATGCGTCCAAGCCCACGTGTCTTAGTGTGTGTGCCAGTAGGTGCAACGCAGGTTGAACGTCGTGCAATCCGTGAATCTGCGCAGGGCGCAGGTGCTCGTGAGGTCTTCTTGATTGAAGAACCAATGGCAGCAGCCATTGGCGCAGGCTTGCCTGTTTCTGAAGCTACCGGCTCAATGGTGGTGGATATCGGTGGTGGTACCACTGAAGTTGCCGTTATCTCCCTTAATGGCGTGGTTTACTCTTCTTCTGTACGTATCGGTGGTGACCGCTTCGATGAAGCTATCATTAATTATGTGCGTCGTAACTATGGCTCACTGATTGGTGAAGCAACCGCCGAACGCATCAAACACGGCATCGGTTCTGCTTACCCTGGTGATGAAGTTCACGAAATCGAAGTTCGTGGCCGTAACCTGGCAGAAGGTGTTCCTCGTGGCTTCACGCTGAATTCCAACGAAATTCTGGAAGCTCTACAAGAGCCTCTGACCGGCATCGTAAGCGCGGTGATGGTTGCTCTGGAACAGTGTCCACCAGAATTGGCTTCTGATATTTCCGAGCGCGGTATGGTTCTTACCGGCGGCGGCGCACTGCTGCGCAACTTAGACCGTCTGCTGATGGAAGAAACCGGTATTCCAGTTGTTGTTGCCGAAGACCCGCTGACCTGTGTGGCGCGTGGTGGTGGTAAAGCGTTGGAAATGATCGATATGCATGGCGGTGATTTGTTCAGCGAAGAATAATCGGCCAGTAGGTAGGAGCTTGGCTCCTGCTTGCCGGTGATGCCACGTGTTTGCCACCGGATTGGGAATTCCCAAGCCGGTGGTTGTGCATCGTGGAATCGCTAAAACCGCTCGGGAAACGCTTGCCTGTTTCCCTGCTGTCGAGGATAACGCAATTTTATGAAGCCCATATTTAGCAGAGGCCCTTCTCTGCAACTCCGACTTTTTCTGGCGGTGGTTGTTGCTATTGGATTAGTGATTGCAGATAGCCGTTTTGGTACTTTTCTGCAGATTCGTAGCTATCTTGATACCGCCGTTAGTCCTTTTTATTATCTGTCAAATGGACCTCGTCAGATTCTGGACAACGTTTCAAGTACGTTGGCCACCCGTGAACAATTGGAACTGGAAAACAGGGCATTACGCCAAGAACTCCTATTAAAAAATAGCGATACCCTGTTACTCGGTCAGTTCAAACAAGAGAATGCCCGTCTGCGTGAGCTGCTGGGATCGCCGTTGCGTCAGGATGAGCACAAAATGGTGACGCAGGTCATCTCCACATTGCCCGATCCCTATAGCGATCAGGTGGTGATAGATAAAGGTAGCAACAGCGGCGTTTATTTTGGTCAGCCTATCATCAGTGATAAAGGCGTAGTCGGTCAGGTTGTTGCCGTCGGCAAAATGTCTAGCCGAGTGCTGCTGATCTGTAATGCTTCACATGCTTTGCCTATTCAGGTATTGCGCAATGACATTCGCGTGTTAGCCGCGGGTAACGGTTGTACTGACGATCTCCAGCTTGAGCATCTTCCTGCCAATACCGATATTCGCGTCGGTGATGTCTTGGTGACATCCGGCTTGGGTGGACGTTTCCCTGAAGGCTATCCGGTTGCCGTGGTTTCTTCGGTTAAAGTGGATAACCAACGTGCGTATACCGTGATCAAAGCGCGTCCAACTGCGGGGCTACAGCGCTTGCGCTATCTGCTGCTGCTGTGGGGAGCCGATCGCAATGGCACCATGCCGCTGCCGCCAGATGAAGTACATCGTGTTGCCAATGAACGTTTGATGCAGATGATGCCGCAGGTGTTACCGACGCCGTCAGAAATGGGGCCGCAACAACCAGCGCCAGCTGCAGGTATTATCCCGCCGGGAACGACTCCCGTTGCGCCAGTAACGCCTATCAATAATGCTACCAGCTCAGCCACTCCTGCGGTTTCGCCTTCAGCCACAACGCTTCCTGCTCGTGCGCAAGGAGGTCGTTAATGTCGGGATATCGTAGCCAAGGACGGTGGATTATTTGGTTGTTCTTTCTGCTGGCCTTCGTATTACAAATAATGCCGTGGCCGGACGAATTGATGATGTTTCGGCCGAATTGGTTAGCCTTGTTTCTAATTTACTGGGTGATGGCGTTGCCGCATCGGGTTAACGTTGGCACGGGATTTGTGCTGGGCCTGATCTGGGATCTCATTTTAGGCTCGACGCTCGGCGTTCGCGCGTTAGCGTTTAGCCTGTTGGCATATCTGGTCGCATTCAAATTCCAACTATTCCGCAATATGGCACTCTGGCAGCAGGCTCTGATGGTGGTATTACTCACGGCTGCCATGGACGTTGTTGTTTTCTGGGGTGAATTTGTTGTGGCAAATGCCTCTTTCCGCCCAGAGGTATTCTGGAGTAGTGTGGTTAACGGCGTGCTGTGGCCGTGGCTATTCTTGCTGATGCGCAAAGTTCGTCGTCGTTTTGCGGTGCAATAATTTACCTTAGGGTAAAGCTCATTCATTTATAACGAGATATAACGAGAATTATCAATGGACTCTATCTATCTGGGATCTGGATCGCCGCGCCGTCGCGAATTATTAGCGTTAATGGATATTCCATTTGAGCGCCTGATTATCGATGTGGAAGAACAGCGCCAGCCAGAAGAAACGCCATTGGAATATGTTTGCCGTTTGGCTCAGGATAAAGCGCGTGCAGGTGTTGATGCAGCGCCAGAAGACAAACCGGTGCTGGGTGCTGACACGATTGTTGTGCTAGATGGCTTAGTGCTAGAAAAACCTAAAAATGAGGCTCATGCGGCACAGATGTTGCGCCAACTATCTGGGCAAACTCATCAGGTGATTACTGCGGTTTCATTGGCAGATAGACAGCATCAGTTATATTGTCATGTGGTAACCGACGTGACATTTCGATCTCTCAGCGAACAAGATATTCACGACTATATCGCCAGCGGCGAACCCATGGATAAAGCGGGTGCATACGGGATACAAGGAAAAGGTGGCTGCTTCGTCAGATCTATTACCGGTAGTTATCATGCCGTAATGGGACTACCGTTAGTAGAAACACAAGAGCTACTTAAACAGTTTATGGCGTTACGGGACGTGAGGAGAGACCATGACAGCTGAATTGCTAGTTAACGTTACACCTTCAGAAACACGGGTCGCCTACATTGACGGGGGGATCCTGCAAGAAATCCATATTGAGCGTGAATCTAAGCGTGGCATTGTGGGTAATATTTACAAAGGGCGCGTCAGCCGTGTACTTCCCGGCATGCAGGCGGCTTTTGTCGACATTGGATTAGATAAAGCGGCATTTCTACATGCCTCGGACATCATGCCGCACACCGAATGCGTGGCGGGTGATGAGCAAAAAAACTTTCACGTACGTGATATCGCTGAGCTGGTTCGTCAGGGACAAGACCTGATGGTTCAGGTTGTCAAAGATCCCCTTGGAACAAAAGGCGCACGCCTAACCACGGATATTACGCTGCCTTCTCGTTATCTGGTCTTTATGCCGGGAGCGAGCCACGTTGGCGTTTCTCAGCGTATTGAAGGCGAAGCGGAACGCAATCGTCTGAAGTCTATCGTTTCTGAATACTGTGATGAGCAGGGCGGATTTATTATCCGCACAGCGGCGGAAGGTATTGATGACGAAGAATTGGCACAAGATGCCGCATTTTTAAAACGTTTGTGGACCAAAGTAATGGAACGCAAGCGTCGTAATAAAACCAAATGTAAGCTGTATGGCGAATTAGCCTTAGCGCACCGCGTATTGCGTGATTTTGCGGGTGCCGCGTTAGATCGCATCCGCGTTGATTCGCGCCTGAATTTTGATTCATTGACCGAATTCACCCGTGAGTACATTCCGGAGATGACGTCTAAGCTTGAGCTATATACTGGCAAGCAGCCCATTTTCGATCTCTATGACGTTGAGAACGAGATCCAGCGGTCGCTCGATCGCCGCGTTGAGCTAAAATCGGGTGGCTATCTGATCATCGATCAAACGGAAGCCATGACGACGGTGGATATTAATACCGGTGCGTTTGTGGGTCATCGTAATCTGGATGAGACCATTTTCAACACCAACGTTGAGGCGACTCAAGCAATTGCTCGTCAGCTACGGCTGCGCAATTTAGGCGGGATTATCATCATTGATTTCATTGATATGAGCAGTGAAGATCACCGCCGCCGCGTGCTGCATTCGTTAGAGCAGGCGCTTAGCAAAGATCGTGCGAAAACCAGCATAAACGGTTTTTCCCAGCTAGGATTAGTGGAAATGACGCGCAAAAGAACGCGCGAAAGCATTGAACATGTGCTGTGTAGCGATTGTCCAACCTGTCGCGGACGTGGAACGGTGAAAACTGTTGAAACCGTATGCTACGAGATTTTGCGTGAGATCGTTCGTGTACACCATGCTTATGACAGCGATCGGTTCTTGGTTTATGCGTCACCTGCCGTTGGCGAAGCGCTGAAAAGCGAAGAATCTCATTCTTTGGCTGAGGTGGAGATTTTTGTGGGTAAACAGGTCAAAGTACAGATTGAGCCGCTTTACAACCAAGAGCAATTCGACGTGGTTATGATGTGATTTGAACGCTCAGCTTACGATTATGATTTCAAGGAGAAGAGCGTGAGGCGACTGTCTGGATACTTACTAGCGACACTGGTGGCATTGATTGTTCTGGTGGCGTTGATAGTGAGTGGCCTGCGCTTGGCTCTGCCTCACCTTGAAACATTTCGCCCGCAGATCGTTGAAAAGATTGAACAGTATTCTGGTGTGCCGGTAAAAATCGGCGCGCTGAATGCAAACTGGCAGTCATTTGGCCCCACGCTGGAAGTGCGCAATATTTCTGTTGCGCAGCCAAAAGGTAATATCAGCATTCAGCGAGTAACCGTTGCGCTGGATGTTTGGCAGTCCCTGCTGCATTGGCGTTGGCAGTTCCGCGATCTCACTTTTTACCACTTACAGGCCGATAGCAATGAGCCTTTAAGCGGTTCCTCGTCCGATTCCAAGGGCATCGAAAGTGACGGTATTACGGACATCTTCCTTTACCAGTTTGACCACTTTATCCTGCGCGACAGCAAGATCACCTTTCCAAGCCCGTCGGGCCCGCGTATCCAGCTTGAAATCCCTAATCTGACTTGGCTAAACACCGCCACGCGCCACCGCGCAGAAGGTCAGGTCATGTTCTCTACGCCAGAAGGTCAGCACGGCAATATGCAGGTCAGAATGGATCTGCATGACAAAAACGGCTTGCTCAGCGATGGCACCGTTTATTTGCAGGCCGATGAAATAGAGATGAAGCCATGGCTGAGCCGCTGGGTAAACCGCAATACTGGGTTGCATAGCGCGCGGTTCAGCTTAGCGTCTTGGTTAACCGTGACCGATGGCGAAATCCAAGGTGGGCATCTGTTGTTAAAACAGGGCGAGGCCAATTGGAGCACTGCGGATAAGCAACATGAACTGACAGTGGATAATCTTACGTTACAGGTTGGGCGCATTGCCGGCGGTTGGGCGTTTGATATTCCGCAGCTTAATTTAAGCACCGATGGCGTTGCATGGCCGAAAGGCTCGTTGAGCGCCATGTACCGTCCTGAAAATACCCATTTTATCGGCCCAGATCAGCCTGAAGAACTGCGTCTGCGTGCGACAGATTTACAGTTAGAACGCATTGGGCCTATTTTGCCTACGCTGGCGTTTCTTACGCCTGATGCCTTAGGGCGCTGGGACGATATTCGCCCTAAGGGCCATATCGCCTTCGCGGGTGTTGATATTCCCCTGCAACAACCTGAACGAGCGCGCTTTATCGGGGAATGGCAAGACGTCAGCTGGCAGCCGTGGAAATTGCTGCCTGGTGTTAATCATTTCAACGGCAGCATATCCGGTAGTGCGATGAACGCGGGCCTGAAATTCTCGTTGAAAGACAGCTTATTGCCGTATGGCGATATGTTCCGAGCGCCGCTCGAAGTGAGTCACGCCAGCGGTTCCGCCACGTTTATCAACAATGACAAAGGCTGGTCGCTGTCGGGTGATAATCTTGACGTACAGGCGAAGTCTTTGTGGGCGACCGGCGAGTTTAAATATCAGCATCCTAAAGAGGGCCAGCCATGGCTGAGCATCTTGTCAGGGATCCGTCTGTATGACGCGGCACAGGCATGGCGCTATTTCCCTGAGCCCTTAATGGGAACGCATTTGGTTGACTATCTCACTGGCGCATTGGAAGGCGGAAAGGTGGACAATGCCACGCTGGTTTACGCCGGAAATCCGCATTATTTCCCATATCTGCATAATGAAGGACAGTTCCAAGTTTTTGTTCCCCTGCGTGATGCCACTTTCCGTTTCCAGCCAAACTGGGAGCCGCTGAATAATCTCGCTATCGATTTGAATTTCCTCAACGATGGTCTGTGGATGAATGCGCCGCACACCAAGTTAGGCGACGTTGACGGCACAGATATCACGGCCGTAATCCCTGTTTACCAAAAAGAAAAGCTGCTCGTTGACGCAAAGGTGGCAGGTTCTGGCAAGGCTGTTCATGAATACTTTAAAACATCGCCATTAGCCGATTCAGTCGGCGCGGCCTTGGATGAGTTGGAAGTGGGCGGCGATGTCAGTGGGCGCTTACATCTTGATATCCCGCTGGATGGCAAAGAAACCCGAGCTACCGGTGACGTTGCTTTCAAAAATAACTCCTTGCTGATCAAACCGCTGGATAGCACCTTTACTCAGCTCAATGGTTCGCTGCATTTCGATAATGGCAACTTAATCAGTAGCCCAATGAATGCCGCTTGGTTTGGTCAACCGGTAAACTTCACCTTCTCAACGGCGGAAGGTGCACAGGACTTTGGCGTAGATGTGGCGATGAACGCTGATTGGCAACCCGCGAAGCTGCCGTGGATGCCGTCGGCGTTAGCGAAAGAGGTTGCGGGCTCTGCGCCTTGGAATACCAAAGTGGCGATTAAGCTGCCGCATAAGGGCCATCCATCGTATGACGTTCAGGTTAACGCGGATCTGAAAAATGTAAGCAGTCACTTACCGTCACCGTTAGATAAACCACATGGTCAGGCATTACCATTGGTCGTGAATGCTAAAGGCGATTTGAATGGTTTCATGCTGACAGGGAATCTGGGGCCGAAAAATCACTTTAATAGCCAAATTATTCTGCAAAAACACGGTGTGAAGCTGGCTCGTGCCGCGTGGAGCGATAATAGCCGTAAAATACCGGCGTTGCCTGAAAGCGAGTCGTTAACGTTGAATCTGCCGGCTCTCGATGGTGAAGAGTGGCTCGCGGCGCTGGCTCCGGCGCTGGGAGAGAAGGCGGGAACCGCAGCTTCAAACTTCAGCTATCCGCAACAGGTTAACCTAACTACACCACAGCTCATTTTAGCGGGACAAACGTGGCATCAGTTGACCGTTTCGGCTTCAAAATTGGCTAATGGCACGCATATCAGCGCTAAAGGGCGTGAAATTAACGGCGAAGCTGATTTAGATAATAACAACGTGTTACGCGCCAACGTGGCCTACCTATATTACAACCCGCAGTGGAGCACTGTGTCTCCAAGTGCTGCGCCTTCAGCAAACAGCGATGCGCCACCGGCCGTGGAACGAGTCTCCTTTAGTCAGTGGCCAAGCATGATCCTGCGTTGCCAAGACTGCTGGATGATGGGACAGCGTCTACGTCAGGTAAACGCCGATCTAACGCCGAACGGCGATCAACTGATGCTGAAAAACGGCCTAATTGATACCGGAAATACCAAAGTTACGCTGAGCGGCATGTGGAATCAGAGTAACAGCAAAGATCATACTTGGCTGAAAGTACAGGTTAAAGGCGCTAACATTACCACCAGCAGCGACTATTTTGGTTTTAGCTCGCCGCTGAAAAACTCGCCGTTTGATGTTCATCTTGATTTGAACTGGATAGGCGAACCGTGGCGACCGCAGGTGAACTCGCTTAATGGTTCGCTAAGCAGTAAGCTGGGTAAAGGTGAAATTGATAATGCGGGCGGCGGCCGTGCTGGGCAGCTGTTGCGATTGGTGAGTTTCGACGCCCTGCTGCGTAAACTAAAACTCGATTTTAGCGATACGTTCGGTCAAGGGTTCTACTATGACAGCATTCGCGGCAATGGTAAGTTTAAGGATGGTATTCTATCCACCAATGATTTACTGGTAGATGGCTTAGCCGCTGATATTGCGATGGATGGTAACGTGAACCTTGTGACTCGCCGTATCGACATGCAGGCGGTCATCGCGCCGGAGATTTCAGCTACCGTCGGCGTTGCAACAGCATTTGTTATCAACCCTGTCGTTGGAGCAGCCGTGTTTGCTGCATCAAGAGTATTGGCGCCGTTGTGGAATAAAATATCGCTGATACGCTACAACATTACAGGCAGTTTGGATCACCCAACCATTAACGAAGTTTTACGCCAGCCAAAGGAGAAATAGCACGATGAGGAATGCAAATATTGCTTTATTGCAACTGTGCAGCGGAGATAACACCCGTTCGAATCTGGCGCAAATAGAACAGCAAATCAAGCAGTTGAATAACAATATCAAGCTGGTGATGACGCCAGAAAACGCACTGTTGTTTGCTGATTCGAAAGCCTATCACGAGCAGGCCGAGCAAGAAGGCAAAGGCCCGTTGCAGGATGCTATTCGTGATATGGCGCGCCGTTACGGGGTGTGGATCCTGATTGGCTCAATGCCGCTAATTAGCCGTGAAGATAGCAAGCAAATCACTGCCAGCAGCCTGTTGTTTGACGATAAAGGCGAGCTGAAAGCGCGTTACGATAAGCTGCATATGTTTGATGTTGATATTAAAGATACGCATGGTCACTACCGTGAATCTGATACCTATCAGCACGGTGAACATCTGACCGTGGTCGATACCCCAGTGGGAAAATTGGGTATGACTATCTGTTACGATCTGCGTTTCCCCGGTTTATTCCAAGCGTTGCGTGATAAAGGCGCCGAAATTATTTCCGTGCCTGCGGCGTTTACCCGCGTAACTGGGGAATCTCACTGGGAAATCTTGCTGCGTGCTCGCGCAATTGAAACTCAGTGCTATATTTTGGCTCCGGCTCAGGTTGGTCGTCATGGCGCAACGCGCCGTACGTGGGGACATACCATGGCGGTGGATGGCTGGGGCAATGTTATTGAACAGAATGCCGATTTGGTCATGCCGATTAAAGTGAAGGTGAATACTCACTCACTTGAAAATATTCGCACCCAGATGCCGGTCGCACAACACAACCGATTCCAGCCGAAGCTGGTTAATCCTTTGGATCAAGAAGAGTAAAACGCTATGAGTCTGACGTTCGTCAGTGAGCAGCTATTGGCTGCTAACAAACTGAGTCATCAAGATCTGTTTTCAGTATTGGGTACACTGGCTGAACGTCAGCTTGACTACGCCGATCTCTATTTCCAGTCCAGTTACCATGAATCTTGGGTGATTGAAGACCGTATCATTAAAGACGGTTCTTACAATATCGATCAGGGCGTTGGCGTGCGCGCTATTAGCGGTGAGAAGACCGGCTTCGCCTACGCTGACCAGATTACCCTTAATGCGCTGAATCAAAGCGCACAGGCGGCGCGTAGCATTGTACGTGAACAGGGTAATGGCAAAGTTCATACCTTGGGCAACGTGCCTTATAGCTTGCTGTATCCCGCCATTGATCCGCTGCAAAGCCTGCCGCGTGAAGAGAAAATTGCTCTGCTGCATCGCGTTGATAATGTTGCGCGCGCGGAAGATCCCCGTGTGCAGGAAGTGTCTGCCAGCATTACTGGGGTGTATGAATTAATTCTGGTCGCCGCAACCGATGGCACTTTGGCGGCAGATGTTCGCCCGCTGGTGCGTCTTTCTGTTAGCGTGCTGGTAGAAGAGGATGGTCGCCGTGAACGCGGTTCGAGCGGCGGCGGTGGTCGTTCTGGTTACGAATATTTCCTCGAGCTCGTCGATGGTGATGTGCGTGCCGATGCTTTTGCCAAAGAAGCGGTACGTATGGCGCTAGTAAATCTGTCTGCGGTGGCGGCTCCAGCCGGTTCAATGCCGGTCGTGCTTGGCGCAGGCTGGCCGGGCGTGCTGTTGCATGAAGCGGTTGGTCATGGCTTAGAAGGTGATTTTAACCGCCGTGGTACGTCGGTGTTTAGTGGTCAGATGGGGCAATTGGTGGCTTCTGAACTGTGTACCGTTGTCGATGACGGCACGATTAGCGGGCGTCGTGGCTCGTTGGCAATCGACGATGAAGGCGTTCCAGGTCAATACAACGTACTGATCGAAAACGGCATTCTGAAAGGCTTTATGCAGGATAAAATGAATGCTCGCCTGATGGGGCTTGCGCCAACCGGTAACGGTCGCCGTGAATCCTATGCGCATCTGCCAATGCCACGCATGACCAATACCTATATGCTGGCGGGCAAATCATCGCCGCAGGATATTATTTCCAGCGTTGAATATGGCCTGTATGCGCCGAATTTTGCTGGTGGTCAGGTCGATATTACGTCGGGTAAATTTGTCTTCTCTACGTCAGAAGCTTATTTGATTGAGAATGGCAAAATCACCAAGCCGGTGAAAGGCGCAACGCTGATTGGTTCAGGCATTGAAGCCATGCAGCAAATTTCTATGGTCGGTAACGATCTGGCGCTGGATAAAGGCGTTGGCGTATGCGGCAAAGAAGGGCAGAGCGTGCCGGTTGGCGTTGGTCAGCCAACGCTGAAGCTGGATTCAATGACGGTGGGGGGAACGGCGTAAGCTACATCTTCCTCTCCATAGACCCCCTCCCAGCCTCCCCCTTGTCAGGGGGAGGAGCAGATCGAGATCTTTAATTGAGCGCCGATCTGTTCCCTCCGCCGCTAGGGGGAGGGTTAGGGTGGGGCAATCGGACCCTCACTCCTCCTGCCGATAATCCTGATAAATCTCCCCAACCTTGGTGAAGTATTCGCTAAGGTAGTTAATACAAACCTGCACCTTGAGCGGCAGCTTATCTTTTTGGGTATGTAAGGCGTAAACCGGCCTTGGATCGGATTGGTAACGGCTGAAGAGAATTTCAACTTCACCGCGTTTTATCTCCTCGATGACCCACATCAGCGGCACGTAGGCAATGCCCACGCCTTCACTGAGCCAGCGGATGAGCGTTTGTGAGTCATTGGTGACGAATCGGCCCTGAGGCGAGAGATGCAGGGTTTGCCCTTCTGGCGCAATCAGCTCAAATTCACTGTCGGGGCGAACGCTGTAGGTTAACCAGCTAAAACTGGTGATGTCTGCGGGTTTTTCTGGCGTTCCGTGCTGCTGAAGGTAGCTTTTTGCTGCGCAGACCACCATTGGCATAGAGCCTAGGCGCTTAGAGAAAAGGCTAGAGTCTTGTAATGCACCCACACGCACCACCAGATCGAGCCCGTCAGCGATAAGGTCTGGTGCAGGTACACCGGTGACTAAATCAATCGACAATCCTGGATATTCACGCAGCATTCTGGCCGTCATCGGCGCCAATACATTTTGTGCCATGGTAGATGAACTACCGATACGTAAGGTGCCCGTTGGCGTATTGTTGAAAGCGTAAATCTGTTCGTGGACTTCTTGCGCCTCAAGCAACATTTTTCGGCAGCCTTGATAATAAATTTTCCCCGCCTCGGTTAAACCAATGCTGCGCGTGCTGCGGTTGAGTAGCTTAATATTCAGCTCATTTTCCAGCTTGGAAATGGTTTGGCTTATGGACGAAACGCTCATCTCAAGCTGGCGTCCTGCGCTAGTAAAGGAGCCGCATTCAACTACTTTGGCAAACACGGCCATGCGCTTAAGTCGTTCCATTGTTCAATCTACCTTAATAGGGAAGTGAGGCCGCATGGGAGAAAACGCCTTACAATCAGCCTTTGAGGTAACGATGATAGCTTAAAAAAACGACTGATTGTTTATTTTAAATAAAAAGTGATTTAGCTCACATATTCTATACATGGTGATTATTATTGCGCTAAGATATTGTCATTGACGATGCGGAAATAATCCTCTGTGTATCGAAACGACGAAATGTCCTTCTGCCATCAGATCCTGTAGCTCACATCCTCTGACAGACATCCTTTTTCTGAGTTAAACGCCATCAACCAGCATTTCAGGGTGAGGGCGGTTAGTGGATCGCGCAAGGCAAAAGTTATCGTTCGTCACGCTATGCAGCCAACGAAGAATGCTGCGTTGAGCTAGGCTAAATATTATTTGAGTGGAGAGAATTATGGGGCTGCTACCGGTAATGGTCGTTTTTGGCCTGTCCTTTCCACCGGTGTTTTTTGAACTGCTGGTGGCTTTGCTGCTGTTTTTACTGTTCCGGCGGGTATTACAGCCGACGGGGATCTACGATTTTGTTTGGCATCCGGCGTTGTTTAATACCGCGTTGTACTGCTGTTTGTTCTACTTGATTACCTGCTTATTTGTCTGAGGTCACTGTGAATCAAATTATGATAAAAATGACCCGCATCGCTATCACCGTGATTATCGTGATAGTAGCGGCAATTGCCGTGTTTAAAGCATGGGCCTTTTATACCGAATCCCCCTGGACGCGTGATGCCAAATTCACCGCCGACGTCGTTGCCATTGCGCCAGACGTCAGTGGCCTGCTATCGGACGTGCCTATTCATGATAACCAGTTGGTGAAGAAAGGGCAGATTCTGTTTGTTATCGATCAGCCACGTTATCAAGAAGCGCTAAATCAGGCTGAAGCCGATGTGCGCTACTACCAAACTCTGGTCAGTGAAAAAGCGAAAGAGGCTGGGCGTCGTGTACGTTTAGGTGTTCAGGCGATGTCTCAAGAAGAGATCGACCAGTCAAGCAATATGCTGGCAACGGTGCGTCAGCAGTTGGCGAAAGCACAGTCAACGCGCGATCTGGCAAAACTGGATCTAGAACGTACCGTGGTGCGTGCCCCAGCCGATGGCTGGGTAACCAACCTGAACGTGCATCAGGGTGAGTTCATTAACCGTGGTGCTACGGCGGTTGCGTTGGTGAAGAAAGGTACCTTCTATATTCTGGCCTACATGGAAGAAACCAAACTCGACGGCATCCAGCGCGGCGATCGCGTGGAGATTACGCCGCTAGGCAGTAACCGTATCCTTTACGGCACCGTAGACAGCGTATCCGCAGGGGTGAATAACAAAAGCTCTACCGCGGATAGCAAAGGCTTGGCGACCGTTGACTCTAACCTTGAATGGGTTCGTTTGGCGCAGCGTGTTCCGGTGAAAATTCTGCTCGACAACAAAGAGCAAGAAACGCCTTATCCGGCTGGGACAACGGCCACCGTGGTAGTGAGCAATCAGCAAGACGTTGAGCGTAAATCGTCATCGCCGATTGTGCAGTTGCTACACCGTCTGCGCGAATTTGGCTAATCCCTCCTTACGACGTTTTCATTGATTTTTACTTGGGATTTACACGCACGTTAACGTGCAAATCCCTATCACTTTTTAGCGCAGACAGAGGCAATGATGAATAATGGTGGCATGTTTTTGCGCTTACGTTTTGCCTGTAAGTTAGCATTTGCTATCGTGCTGGCGCTGTTTCTTGGCTTTCATTTGCAACTGGAAACACCGCGCTGGTCGGTTTTAACCGCGGCTATTGTCGCCGCAGGCCCGGCGTTTGCCGCGGGTGGCGAACCCTTCTCTGGGGCAATTCGCCATCGTGGTTGGCTACGTATTATCGGGACATTTATCGGCTCGATTGGCGGTTTGCTGATCATGATGCTGTTTATCCGAGCACCGCTGGTGATGATGCTCCTGTGCTGCGCATGGGCGGGCCTATGTACCTGGATCTCTTCGCTGGTGCGCGTAGAGAACTCTTATGCCTTTGGTTTAGCGGGCTATACCGCGCTGATTATCGTGGTGACAACGGCAACGGAACCCTTATTGAGCCCACTGTATGCGGTTGAGCGCTGTAGTGAAATCGTATTAGGGATTGTGTGTGCGGTGCTGGCCGACATTATCTTTTCGCCACGTTCTATCAAAAGTGATATCGACCGCGTGGTGAGTTCGCTCATCGTCGATCAATTCCGATTACTGCAAATGTGCGTTCGCCCCGACGAGCGAGACGTGCTGGATAAATCGTGGAACGATTTAGTGAAAGGCACCAACGCGCTCAACGGAATGCGCAGCAATCTGATGCTGGAATCCACTCGATGGGTGCGTGTAAACCGCCGTTTGAAAGCGTTGAACACCGTTTCTTTAACGCTTATTACGCAGGCCTGTGAAACCTTCTTTATCAGCTCAAATGCGCCGGAGCGTATCCCAAGCGAAATGCAGGTTCTGATCCTCGAGCCGGTAGAAACTATCGGTGATGTTCACAAACGGATGAAACAGCTGCGTCAGTTGCTATCGATGCAGCCCACGGACTCGGTGCCGCTAACCATCAGCAGTTGGATTGGCGCCGCTACGCGCTACCTGCTATTGGCGAAAGGGGTGCATACCAACAGCAGTATCAGCTCGGTAGAAGAAAATATTCTCGAAGGCGAGTATGTGGTCAAACCTGCCTCCGCAGAGCGTCATCATGCGATGATCAACGGCCTGCGTACGTGGGCAGCCACGTCCATTGGCGCGCTGTTCTGGCTGTGGACCGGTTGGACGTCCGGCAGTGGCTGTATGGTTATGATTGCCGTGGTGACCGCGCTGGCGATGCGCACGCCGAACCCACGCATGGCATCGATTGATTTCCTGCTAGGCACGATTATGGCGCTACCGATCGGCGCGCTGTTTTACATGCTAATTCTTCCCGCTACGCAGCAAAGCATGCTGTTGCTGTGTATTAGTTTGGGGCTGATGGCGTTTGTTATCGGTTTGGAAGTGCAAAAGCGCCGTTTAGGATCGCTGGGGACCTTGGCTTCGACGATTAACATTATGGTATTAAGCAATCCGATGTCGTTTCCGGTCAGCAGCTTTTTAGACAACGCGATTGGCCAGATCATTGGCTGCTTTGTGGCGATGATCGTGCTGTTCTTGATCCGCGATCGTTCAAAAGCTCGGACAGGACGCGCCTTACTCAATGGTTTTGTGTACAGCGCGGTATCGGCGTTAACCACCAATCAGGCTCGGCGCAATGAAAACCATTTACCGGCGCTGTACCAACAGCTCTTCCAGTTGTTGAATCTGTTCCCGAATGACATTGCTAAATACCGTTTGGCGCTGACGTTGATCATCGCCCACCAGCGTTTACGCAATGCGCCGATTCCGGTCAACCAAGAGCTGTCCGATTTCCATAAACAGATACGTGCGACCGCCAATAAGGTGATTTCAGCCGGTGGCGACAGCAAGCGAAGAGGATACTTTTTCCGCTTGTTAGACGAACTGAATCAGTATCAGGAACGCTTGGTACACTATCAGGCTCCGTACACTGTTACGATCCCGGTGAAACGGCTATCGACCATGTTGGAAAAATACCAGCATGCGCTAATTGATTAAATCCTAGCCGTGCGACGAATAGGGCTTAGGAAAAGAAATCGTTTGCGTAGGATCATAAAAATCGTGATTTAGCGCTTGCAGCATCGCTGCGGGTGAGTATAATGCCCGACAATTTGCCGGGAGACTGCATGAAAAACGTTGTGGCTATCAGTGCTGTTTGGGTCGCTTGTCGACTAGACGCCCTGCCTGAACAAGGCGGCTGCCACCGTTTTTTTCTTCCGTTGCTAAAACGATCGTTAATCGCCCCTCAATGAGGGGCTTTTTTTTGCCCAGCGATCGGGTTGATTACATTTTAAACATCCAGTAGTCCCGGCCAGCGGGCGCGAAAAACAGGAGAACAAGAAATGGCTAATCCGTTGTATAACAAAGATATCATCTCCATAAACGATCTGAATCGTGAGGATCTGGAGCTGGTATTACGCACTGCTGCAAGCCTGAAGGCGAATCCGCAGCCAGAATTGTTGAAACACAAAGTGATTGCCAGCCTGTTCTTCGAGGCCTCAACGCGTACCCGTCTCTCTTTCGAAACTTCTATGCATCGGCTGGGTGCTTCGGTCGTCGGTTTCTCCGACAGCAGCAATACATCGCTGGGTAAGAAGGGCGAAACGCTGGCGGATACCATTTCGGTTATCAGCACCTACGTGGACGCCATTGTGATGCGCCATCCACAGGAAGGTGCGGCGCGACTGGCGACTGAGTTTTGTGGCTCGATTCCGGTCGTTAACGCGGGTGATGGTTCGAACCAACATCCAACCCAAACGCTGCTCGACCTGTTTACGATTCAGGAAACGCAGGGACGTTTGAATAACATCAATATCGCAATGGTCGGTGACCTAAAATATGGCCGCACCGTGCACTCATTGACGCAGGCGTTGGCGAAGTTTGAAGGAAATCGTTTCTATTTCATCGCGCCAGAGGCTTTGGCGATGCCTGCGTATATCTTGAAAATGCTGGATGAAAAAGGCATTCAATACAGCCTGCATACCAGTATCGAAGAAGTGATGCCGGAGCTGGATATTCTGTACATGACCCGCGTACAGAAAGAGCGCTTGGACCCGTCTGAATACGTCAACGTGAAGTCTCAGTTTGTGCTGCGCGCTGTGTCCTTAGAAGGCGCTCGCGACAACATGAAAGTGCTGCATCCTTTGCCACGTATTGATGAAATCACCAACGACGTTGATAAAACGCCGTATGCCTATTATTTCCAGCAGGCAGGAAACGGCATCTTTGCCCGTCAAGCTTTGTTGGCTCTGGTTTTGAATGCTGAACTGAACTTTTAATCGAGGACGCTAAGATGACACACGATAATAAATTACAGGTAGAAGCGATTAAACGTGGCACGGTGATTGACCATATTCCAGCGCAGGTTGGCTTCAAACTATTAACGTTGTTCAAACTCACCGAGACCGATCAACGCATTACTATCGGCTTAAACCTGCCTTCGAATGCGCAGGGCCGTAAAGACCTGATTAAAATCGAGAACGTCTTTTTGACCGAAGAGCAGGTCAACCAACTCTCGATTTATGCGCCAAAAGCGACGGTAAACCGCATCGATAACTACGAAGTGGTTCTTAAGCTCACGCCAACGCTGCCAGAGCAGATTGACCACGTATTGGACTGCCCAAACAGCAACTGTATCAGCCGCAGCGAACCAGTATCTTCCAGCTTTAAAGTTCGTGTGCGCCAAGATGAAGTGTTATTGAAGTGTAAGTACTGTGAAAAAGAGTTTGAACATCATGCTGTGATGCAGGGGATTTAGATTAAAGCTCAATACAAATTTCCAGATTTAACTCGGGTTTGCGAGGCAGCGGGTGGGTTTTAGTAGGCTGCTTCCCTATAATGGTGACGAATTTATTCTTAATGTTCATCATACATCCGAAATCCTATAGGAGCAGATATGTCACGCATCATCAGTACAGAGAACGCACCTGCCGCCATCGGTCCTTATGTTCAGGGCGTTGATCTGGGTAGCATGATCATCACTTCTGGTCAGATCCCTGTGAACCCGAAGAATGGTCAGGTTGCTGAAGACGTTTCCGCACAGGCGCGCCAGTCTCTGGAAAACGTGCAGGCTATCGTTGAAGCTGCTGGTCTGAAAGTATCAGATATTGTGAAAACGACCGTTTTCGTTAAAGATCTGAACGACTTTGCGACCGTTAACGCGACCTACGAAGCGTTCTTCACTGAGCATAATGCGCCGTTCCCAGCGCGTTCATGCGTTGAAGTTGCACGTCTGCCTAAAGACGTGAAAATTGAAATCGAAGCGATCGCAGTACGTCGCTAATATCTCGATTATCAATGCTATACAGGCCAGCAAAAGCTGGCCTGTTTTGTTTTTAGCGCAGTAACAAATTGAGGTTAAGCGTCTTTCACTGACGACGTATTACCGAAGAAGAGCTCGGTAATCAGTTTATCGTCGATGGGCTCACCGCTCAGCGTGCGCACCAGTAATTCACTGCCGAGCAGTTGAAGTGAGAACACCATATCAGGCTGCACACGCTTAATTTTCTGTAAGTGCTTGCTGGCATTAACCACCGAAATGGTTTTGGTATTGGCATTGGCGACCTCTTTCGCCGCCAGCACGATAAATGCATTCTCTGCGTCATCGTCACGCAGCGCCAGAATGAATTTCGCCTTCGCCGCACCGGCTTCGATCAGCACTTGGGCATTAGACGGATCGCCGATAATTAAGTCCGTATCCGGTGGATATTCATGAGACACATTGGGCGGTACGATAACGGTGAGTGCATCTCCACGCTGTTTAAGCCCGAGATAAACGCTCAGTGCGAGCGGAGTGGCACCCGCGATAATAAAGTGGTTTTTACGCATCACGTGAGAAATCCTGCCTTTCACCAATCGTTTTAAATTACCGCCAATCACTGGCCCAATAATGGCACTGATTGACGTCGCAAATACGGTAATCCCCATAACGATAACGGAGACGGTAAATAGCCGAGCGGTTGCCGTATGAGGAACAATATCGCCAAAGCCTACCGTTGACATACTGACGACCGAGAAATAGAACGCCGTTGGCATATCTAAAATAGGCGGAACAAATTCGCCACCCAAATAGAGCGAACCAAAAACGGCATACAGTAGTAAAGACGCAAAGCTGACTAACGCAAATAAACCACCGGCGGCTAAGCTGGCGTGGTCAAAGCGTCGCCAATAGGCGATGAGTAAAATCAGCAATATCACGGCGTACAGAAACAGGTTCAGCATTTCCTGAGGTGAAAGAAAGCTGAGTAGGCCGGTCACGAATAATAATAATAACGAGAATGCCCAGGCTACGCGTGCGCGCAGCAGCAGCCCGAACGCCATGAGTATTAAGCCAAACCCAAGCACAAACTGCGGGATTTCAAGTAGGCCAGTAACAGAAAGCGTCTCTTTCCATGAGCTGAACGAACTGATGGCGTTTGGCACATAGTCAAACGCTCTCAGCATCACCGGACGCATGAAGAGATAGCCATACGCGGCCACCAACACGGCCAGACACCAGTGCGGTTTAAACAAAGATATGAATCTGTGGAATAGTTTTTTCACGGCAAAGGGACTGATTCAAATAAAAAAAGTGTAGCGCGAAACGCCAGTGATGAACAGTTTGAGTCTGGGCGCGTTGCTCGCCAGTTTAACTCTCCCCGGTGAAGGGGAGAGGAAAAATAGGGTTTATTGGCCTAATACCTTTTCGTATTAGAAGAACCCTTGTGGTTTTTCGCTATAGCTGACCAGCAGGCATTTCGTTTGCTGATAATGCTCCAACATCATTTTATGGGTTTCACGCCCGATGCCAGACTGTTTATAGCCACCGAATGCGGCATGTGCCGGATAGGCGTGGTAGCAGTTTGTCCACACGCGACCGGCCTGAATTCCGCGGCCCATTTGATAAGCGATGGTGCCATTACGCGTCCATACGCCTGCGCCGAGGCCGTAATCGGTATCGTTAGCGAGCTCAAGCGCTTCCGCCTGATTTTTGAACGTTGTGACGGCCAGTACTGGGCCAAAAATCTCTTCTTGGAAAACGCGCATGCTGTTTTTGCCAAACAGAATGGTGGGTTCTAAATAATATCCACTGCCTAGTCCGCCCTCTAGAAGCCGTTTGCCACCGCCGGTCAGGACGCGAGCGCCCTCTTTTTTACCAATTTCGATATATTTCAAAATGGTATCCATTTGGCCTGCGGAAACCTGAGCGCCCATCTGGGTATTGCTATCGAGTGGGTTACCTGAGCGAATGGATTCCACACGTTTAATCGCGCGTTCCATAAAGCGTTCGTAGATCGATTCCTGCACCAGTGCACGGCTTGGGCAGGTGCAGACTTCGCCTTGGTTAAAGGCGAACATAGCAAACCCTTCCAGCGCCTTATCAAAGAAGGCGTCTTCTTTGTCCATCACGTCGGCGAAGAAAATATTGGGTGATTTTCCGCCCAGTTCAAGCGTAACGGGGATCACGTTTTTCGCCGCATAGCCCATGATTTGCTGACCCACTTCCGTGGAGCCGGTAAACGCCACTTTAGCAATGCGCGGTGAGGTTGCTAGATATTCGCCAATTTCGCCACCGGCACCGTTTACCACGTTGAGCACACCTTCTGGCAACAAATCGCCGATCAGCTCCATCATGATCAGCACGGACATCGGCGTTAGCTTAGCGGGTTTTAATACGATGCAGTTGCCCGCCGCCAGCGCAGGTGCCATTTTCCAACAGGCCATCAACAGAGGGAAGTTCCACGGGATGATCTGTCCTACGACGCCAAGCGGCTCATGAAAATGATAGGCCACCGTTTCGCTATCAATTTCGCTGATACCTCCTTCCTGAGCGCGAATACAGGAGGCAAAGTAACGGAAGTGATCGATGGCAAGAGGAACGTCGGCGTTTAGAGTTTCACGGATCGGTTTGCCGTTATCCCACGTTTCAGCGTGAGCCAGCAATTCTAGATTTTGCTCCATGCGGTCAGCTATCTTAAACAGCACGCTAGCGCGTTGCTGTACTGAGGTTTTTCCCCAGGCATCTTTGGCTGCGTGGGCGGCGTCGAGCGCTAAATCCACGTCTTTCTTACTGGAGCTGGCCACTTCGCAAAGTGCTTGTCCGGTGACAGGGGTCAGGTTAGAGAAATATTCTCCTTCAACGGGTGGCACCCATTTTCCGCCGATAAAGTTGTCATAACGTGATTTGAGTTTGAGGGGGGAGTTGCCACTACCGGGAGTGAGAATATCAAGAGCGTGATTCGTCATTACTGTCTCCTTGATTCCATGATGTCAGGTACAGTGAAACGTTTATACCCTTCATACTTCAAGCTGCTTACGCGTTGGCTGCTCCCGCTCACCCCAGTCACTTACAGGAGTAAGCTCCTGAGGATTTACGGGTTTGCCGCCTTCAAGCAACTTGAATTATTTTGGGTATATATATTGCTCTATAAGCGTAGCGTGGCTGAATATATGAGGGACAAGGAGGGCGTATTTATTCGGAAGGGATCACAGTTTGGTGCGCAAATGCGCACCAAAAAGCCATGATAGATGGTTAATCGTCTTTGAACAGCGCGCTATCTCGCAGCAGGTGATCGTTTCCACGGCGGCGAGTGAAGCCGCTGCGATCAAAAAACTCCAGAATTTGGATCGCCAATTTACGGCCTACGCCCAGACGATCGCGAAAATCTGCGGCGGAAGTGCTGCCCTGCGTGGCGTCCATGGCGCGGATCAAATCGGCAAACTGATGCATACGCTCGGTGCGATAGTAACGATCTTTGACCACGGCGGTGATGTAGCCAAGCAATGCCGCCTGACGCAGTAATTGGCGCATTTCATTTTCTTCGGCGTTCACTTCCTTGGCGAGATCGCGCACCCACCATGGCGCATCCTGAATCAGCGGTTGTGTACGCTCCCACAACACCTGCTGGGCGTCGCTCAGGGTTAAACCATGCTGTGGCAGATGTAGCCAGCCGCGGCTGTTGACGATTTGCTGATTAGCCAGCAGATGATTAATGAGGGCAAACACCAGCGATTCGGGTTCTACGGGCAGTGCCATACGGCGCAGGCGCGCGCGACCAACGCCCATCTGATCGTTATGCTGCTCGTGGAACAGCGCCAACGTGTCTAACAAACGTTGTTGGAAGCGCTCCACTATATCGCGTGATAACGCGTAGTCACCCACCACCAGCAGATTATCGGCATGGAAAAGCTCGCTACAGCGTTCTGTCGTGAGCTGGCGCTCCCAGGCGAACTGAGGAATAGAAAGCGTGCCTTTAGGCAGGCGTAAGGCTAATACCTCGGCATCACTTTGCGCATGGGCGAGCTGTTTGAGCCAATCTAAAAATGCAGGCAGACGCTTACCACGGCGCGGAGAAGTGGTTTGCAATACTCGGGCTGCACCCAGCGTGCTGCGGGCTGAAATATCACGCATGATCACCGTGTCATTTTCGACCAGCCACAGCGGGCTATCGAGCACCAGCTCGGCCAACTGAACGCCTTCCATCGGAGCCTGCTCATCCAATAACGAAATACGGCCCGTAATGTGGCTTGCAGCATGATGCAGATGTAGCGGTTGCCAGTGCTGGATGGGCGAGATGAGATCAAGCGCAACTAAAATACGCGTACTCGCTGTTTCCGAAGGGCGCTGTGCCAGCAGCCAATCACCGCGGCTGATTTGCTCTTTGCTGACGTCGCCGCTGAGGTTTAGCGCAATACGCTGACCCGCATGGGCATGTTCAGAAGGCTGGTTCTGGGCATGAATGCCGCGCACGCGCACGGGTCTATCACAACCGGTTAGCCATAGATTGTCACCCACTTCCACGCGGCCTGCGAGTGCGGTGCCGGTAACCACTAAACCCGCACCTTTTACGCTAAAAGCACGGTCGATGGCTAAACGGAAGCGTTGATCGAGATGGGCTGGTGTTTCGGTTAAGGCAATAAGATGGGCACGCAGCTCATCGATTCCCTCACCCTGAGCGGCTGCCGTGGTAAAAATCGGCGCGTCAGACCATCCCATTTCATGCAGTACGTCGGTGACTTGCTGGTGGACTTCATCCACACGGGCGCTATCGGCGCGGTCGGCTTTGGTTAACGCCACGGTTAATGCCGGTTTGCCCGCTAACCGCAGCAGCGTTAGGTGTTCGCGTGTTTGCGCCATAACGCCATCGTCGCAGGCCACGACTAACAGGGCGTGAGGAATACCGCCAATACCGGCCAACATATTGGCCAGAAATTTTTCATGGCCGGGAACGTCGATAAAACCCAGCACGTTGCCATCGTCTAATGGCAAATAGGCGTAGCCGAGGTCGATGGTCATACCGCGGCGTTTTTCTTCCGGTAAACGGTCAGCATCCACGCCCGTCAGCGCCTGTAACAGCGTGGTCTTACCGTGGTCAACGTGCCCAGCGGTAGCAATAATCATGGACGTAACTCCTGTAATAACGCGTATAAAAGTCCGTCTTCATCTTCTAAACAGCGCAGATCGAGCCACAGTTTTCCTTCACTGATGCGACCAATCACTGGGCGGGATAGCGCTCGGCATTGCTGAGACAGCGCTTCGAGTTCGCCGCCTTTTCCGCTGTGCGGCATCAGGGTGATGGCAATACTTGGCAGGCGATCAACCGGCAACGATCCGCTGCCGATTTGCGACTGGCAAGGTGCGATGCTCACGTTAAACTGCTTGGCGAAGCGGTGCTGTAATGGCGGCAATAGACGCTCGGCGCAGGCGCGGATCTCAGCTTCGGTGCGGGTCATATGTCGCAGCGTCGGCAAAGCCTGAGCGAGTTTCTCTGGCTGTTGATAGAGCTGGAGCGTGGCATCAAGCGCTGCCAGCGTCATTTTACCGCAGCGAAGCGCGCGCTTGAGCGGATGGTTTTGCAGCTGTTCAATCAGCTCACGTTTGCCCACGATAATACCGGCCTGCGGCCCGCCTAATAATTTATCGCCGGAAAAGCTGACTAAATCTACGCCGTCGGCAATCAGCTTTTGCGGCATTGGCTCGGCGGGAAGACCGTAGGTGGTCATATCAATCAGCGAACCACTGCCCAAATCAGTAATAACGGGGATCCCCGTTTCACGACCTAACGCCACCAGCTCGGCTTCATCTACGGCGGAGGTAAATCCTTGAATCGCATAATTGCTGGTGTGTACCTTCATCAGCAACGCGGTGTTTTCGTTGATGGCCTGACGATAGTCTTTGAGGTGAGTTCGGTTGGTGGTGCCCACTTCTGTGAGTTCGCATCCGGCCTGCAGCATGACGTCAGGGATACGGAACGCACCGCCAATCTCAACCAGTTCGCCGCGTGAAACGATAACCTGTTTATGGCTCGCCAGCGCGGCCAGCATTAGCAGCACTGCAGCCGCATTGTTGTTAACGATACAGGCATCTTCCGCGCCGGTTAATTCACACAGGCGGTCGGCGATCGCGCGATCGCGATGGCCACGGCCTGCGCCGTCGAGATCGTATTCCAGCGTGACGGAGTGACGCATTGCCATGACGCTGGCGTCGATAGCCTGCTCTGCTAACAAGGCACGGCCGAGATTGGTATGCAAAACGGTTCCCGTCAGATTAAAAACCTGCTGGAGTGCGTCTTTTTGGCTGAGCGAAAGCTGATGATCGACTGCGAGAGCCCAGTTTTCACACCATGCGGGAAGCTGTTGCAGAACGCGAATGCTGTCGCGCGCCTGCTGTTGCAGCCTGCGTAAGGTTTGGGTGACGAGCTGTGCGCCATAGTTTTCCAACAAGGGTTGGAAAGTTTCGTCGCGTAACAGCGTATCGACGGAGGGGAGCTGGCTATAAAGAGTCTGGCTGTCTACGGACATGGTGATCTCACGCCTTTATCATCGTAATAATGAATATGATAAAGGCTGAGAGCCCAAGAATACAGCGAGTATCAGGTTACCGGTGGTTCTGTGCGGGTAAAGCTCTCTCGTTGGAACAAACGTTCGGCCAGTTTAACCAGCTCAGGGCGCTCTAAACTCCAGTTTGGCGCGACGCGACGAAAGTTGAGATAGCCAAGACAGCATCCGGTGGCAATATCTGCCAGCGTCATCTGCGATCCGTTGAGCCACTTCCCTTCTTTTGCGTGTCGTTCTAAAGCGTCTAAGCCGCGATCGATTTTGCCACGCTGGCGCACAATCCAGTCGCTATTCTGCTTGTCGGCTGGGCGCATCATTTCCTGAACTAATAGCACCGCGGCGTCACAGATACCGTCAGAAAGCGCCTCTAGCTGGCGTACACGCAGCGCCTGTTGGCGATCTTCCGGTACGAATTTTGGTGTAGCGTCTAACAGATCGATGTATTCGGCAACGATGTGTGAGTCATAAAAGATTTCACCGTCGGTGGTGACGAGCGCAGGAATTTTCCCTAGCGGGTTATATTGCGGAACATGGCTGGTGCTTTCCCATGGAATGTCGTTAACAAATTCAAATGTCAGCCCTTTTTCCAACAACATAACAAAGATTTTGCGCACGTAGGGGCTGGTATAGCTGCCAATGAGTTTCATGGTCCCTGTCCTTATCCACTAACAAAACGATGAGTTTATAAAAGGATACTGGGATGAGTATGGCAGAAACGTTACGCTAGGGAAGGGAGAACCGACCACGGAATAGTGGTCGGTGGCGCAAATAGTTTACTTCTTCTTGTAAATTTCGGCGGTGCCGCGGGCAATATCGCCCATGCCCTCTGTACCGACTGAGGTGATGCGATAAGCGTCAGCATCTTTCTCTTCGGCTTTTTTCTCCAGCTTTTTCACGATGTCATCCATGGTACCGTCGCGCACTTCGGCGCTGACGTCACCAATTTTGGTGTATTTTTCCATATCGGAATGTTTGATTTCATCAGCCGCGTTAGAAAATGCAGAGAAAGAGAGCAGTGAGGCACCGGCAATAGCAAGTAGGTATTTGTTCATATCTTTATCCTCGATTTTATTTGTGAGTGACCGACCTTAATGACAAAGCCAGCAGTTCATCCTTCAAACGATGGATCTACGACGTAGTACAGCACGGAATTTAGGGACGTGAGCGGAAGGTAACCGCTTCAATCCTGAACTCATTTTTTAAAACCGTCGAAATACGATGATTAACAAAATTAATCAGACGGTTTTTTAATCGCCTTTCAAGCTTAGTGTAGATTTTCAGGATTGATAGTGAGGAAGGAAAAACGATGTTTATGCAGGGGGCAAAAGCCCCCTGTGAAAGGGTAAATATTATTTATGTTGTCCCTGTTTCTCAAGGAACTGAACGCCTTTGTCTGGGAAGTCAGTGAATGCGCCGTCAACGCCCGCTTTGTTGTAGATCAGGTCGTAAAGCTGATCGCCGTTGCTGACGTAATTTGGCAAGGCGTCAACGCGAATGGTATAGGGATGCACTACCATTTTCTCGGCGTGAGCATCGGTTACCATCTCGGTGAGTTTTGGATTAGCTTGGGTAGCATCTTTGCCCACCAGCATGTGGTAATCCGGCCCAATGCCGTCGGCATATTGCGCAATCTGCTTCATCGCACCCGGTTTGAACATCCAGTCGTAGTCGTAGTTCACCCACGTGCCGTCTGGTTTTTTCTCATAGGTTTCATTCCAGTCGGTATAAGCAATCAGCTGAACCAGTTTGAGATCCATGCCCATCTTAGGTTCTAGCTCAGTTTTGATGCGCTTAAGCTCGTTTGGATCGAAGCATTGCAGATAAACATTGTCGTTCTTGCCGGTGTAGCCGTATTGCTTCAGCACCTGTAGCACTTTGGTTGAAATATCTTTGCCTTCTTGCTGGTGGAACCACGGCGCTTTTATTTCAGGGTAAATCCCGATGTTTTTACCCGTTGAGTGGTTTAGCCCTTGGACAAACTCGATCTCTTCTTCAAAGGTGTGAATGCGGAAATCAGATTTTCCCATTGGGAAACGGCCCGGATAGCTTTGCACGCGCTTGCCGTCTTTAATGTCAAAACCTTCGGTGAATTTCAGCGATTTGATTTCGTCGAGGGTGAAATCAATCGCGTAGTAGCGCCCATCTTTACGTGCGCGATCGGGGAAACGGTCGGCAACATCGGTCACACGATCCAGATAATGGTCATGCAGGACAACTAATTTGTCGTCCTTGGTCATCACCAAATCCTGCTCGAGAAAATCTGCGCCTTGAGCATAAGCCATGGCCTTAGAAGGCAGGGAATGTTCCGGCAGATAGCCGCTTGCGCCGCGGTGCGCAATAACCACTTTATCGGCGGCCTGCGCGCTCATCGCCAGCGTGCCGCTTAATAGCAATCCTGCCATGATGGTATTGAGTCGTAGGGTCATAGAGGTTTTCCTTATTTTTAGAGGTCTATACCCGTCATACTTCAAGCTGCTTATCCGTTGGCTGCGTTCAAGCAACTCGAATTATTTGGGGCTATTGGGGTAAAAAAAAGGCCGTGACGCAGGAAGCAACGACACGGCCTAGTGAAACTTTTTAAAGATTAGTTCCCGCGGTTTGCCGCGATTTCTTCGTGATGTTTTTTCTCGTTGATCATCACGACTAACAGCAGGATAACGGCGAGGATGCTACCGCCAATCATCACCATAAAGCCGCCGTCCCAACCGAAGAAGTCAACGGTGTAACCCACGATGGCGCTGGCTGCAACCGAGCCACCGAGATAGCCGAACAGACCGGTAAAGCCCGCTGCGGTACCCGCCGCTTTTTTCGGTGCCAGCTCTAGTGCGTGCAGGCCGATAAGCATAACTGGGCCGTAAATCAGGAAGCCGATGATAATCATACAAGCCATATCGACGCCTGGGTTGCCCGCTGGGTTCATCCAGTAAACGATGGTGGCGATGGTGACGAGTACCATGAAGAACACGCCGGTGGCGCCACGGTTACCGCGGAACACTTTATCCGACATCCAGCCGCACAGCAGGGTGCCTGGAATACCCGCATATTCATACAGGAAGTAAGCCCAAGAGGATTTATCCAGCGCGAAGTGTTTCACTTCTTTCAGATAGGTTGGTGACCAATCCAGAATGCCGTAGCGCAGCAGATAAACGAACACGTTAGCGATAGCGATGTACCACAGCAGTTTGTTCGGCAGAACGTACTGCATGAAGATTTGCTTAGCAGTCAGCTCTTCTTCAGCTTTTTCGGTGTAATCATCTGGGTAGTCGTTTTTATACTCTTCAATCGGTGGCAAACCACAAGACTGCGGAGTATCGCGCATCAGGCCGAAGGCGATCAGAGCCACAACAATGGCTGCGATGGCTGGCATATACAGCGCCGCGTGCCAGTCGTTAAACCATGCCATCCCCAACAGGAACAGAAGTGGAGGCAAGCCGCCGCCGACGTTATGCGCACAGTTCCACACAGAAACGATGCTGCCACGCTCTTTCTGTGACCACCAGTGAACCATGGTACGTCCACATGGAGGCCATCCCATTCCTTGGAACCAACCACACAGGAACAGCAGAACGAACATTACCGCAATGCTGGAGGTTGCCCATGGCACAAAGCCCATAAAGAGCATCACGGCGGCTGCCAGAATCAGACCGGCAGGCAAGAACACGCGTGGGTTCGAGCGGTCAGAGACGGAACCCATAATGAATTTCGAGAAACCGTACGCGATTGAAATCCCTGAAAGGGCAAAGCCCAGATCGCCACGAGAGAAACCTTGTTCGATAAGGTACGGCATCGCTAGCGTAAAGTTTTTACGCACCAGATAGTAGGCCGCGTAGCCGAAGAAGATCCCCATGAAGATCTGCCAACGTAAACGACGATAGGTCGGATCGACCTGTGCGTCAGGCAAGCGCTTCGCGTGCGCTGCGGGTTTAAAAATACTTAACATGTAGATATGCCTCCGATGGCTTTCTCTTCTTTATATGTATCCTGAACCGATTCCCCAGTGAGCCCGGTTAAGGTTTGCTGTGTGCCAACAAAAAATAGAACAGCAATGGTGTTTTCTTACGCTATTTTCCGTTTAGTGGTGGTCATTCCATTTTCTTTTTCGAGCGTAGAGTATTCAAACGCGCATTTCGTTACTGTGAGAGATCGCGCAAATTGTTACAGTTTTATGAATGCGATGCTGATTTTGAGCGGTTAGTTAATTTTTTGAAACCAAAAATCACATACATCTAGTGATAATGATCACAAAAATGGTGAAATACGCGCTAATCACTTTCGTTTTGTGCGCGTATTTGCTCCTTATCAAACAATTTCTGTGTGGGTTATGTCTTAATAAGCACAACTATTTATCAGTACATTCATTGTTGTGATTAAGGTCGGGAGCCACACATGCTACAAAGCCCAGCGACACAAGAGACTGATGTCATCATCATCGGGGGCGGTGCGACCGGTGCAGGGATTGCACGTGACTGCGCACGCCGTGGCCTGCGTTGTATTTTATTGGAGCGCCACGATATTGCGACGGGCGCAACGGGGCGCAATCACGGCCTTTTGCACAGCGGTGCGCGTTATGCGGTAACCGACGGCGAATCCGCGCGTGAATGTATTGAAGAAAACAAAATTCTTAAGCGCATTGCTCGTCACTGCGTTGAACGCTCAGATGGCCTGTTTATCACGCTTCCTGAAGATGATTTAGGTTTTCAATCTGGCTTTATCGAGGCCTGCCAAAAAGCGGGTATTGATGCGCAGGCCATCGATCCTAAAGAGGCGCTACGTCTGGAGCCTGCGGCTAACCCCGCTCTGATTGGCGCGGTACGCGTGCCTGATGGCACCGTTGATCCATTCCGTCTCACCGCCGCCAATATGTTGGATGCGCGTGAGCATGGCGCACAGGTGCTGACCTATCACGAAGTGAGCGGATTATTACGCCACGGCGATCGCATCACCGGCGTGCGCGTTATCGACCATAAATCGCGTGAAAGCTATGAAATTCATGCACAAATCGTGGTGAATGCCGCGGGGATTTGGGGTCAGCACATTGCTGAGTATGCCGATTTACGGGTGCGCATGTTCCCAGCCAAAGGCGCGCTGTTGATCCTTGGGCATCGCATCAACAATATGGTGATCAACCGCTGTCGCAAGCCCGCCGATGCCGATATTTTGGTACCGGGCGATACCATTTCGCTGATCGGCACCACCTCAACGCACATCGATTACGATCAGATCGACAACATGATCGTGACGCCGGAAGAAGTCGATATCTTGATCCGTGAGGGCGAGAAGCTTTCGCCCAAATTAGCGAGAACGCGAATTTTGCGCGCCTATGCGGGCGTGCGTCCGTTGGTTGCCAGCGACGACGATCCAAGCGGGCGTAACGTGAGCCGCGGCATTGTGCTGCTCGATCATGCGGTTCGAGATGGCCTAGAAGGCTTTATTACTATCACCGGCGGCAAGCTGATGACCTATCGCCTGATGGCGGAATGGGCGACAGATAAAGTCTGCGAGAAACTCGGCATTACAACTGCGTGTACCACGGCGACCGAGGCGCTGCCGGGATCTCAACATTCCGCCGAAGAGACGCTACGTAAGGTGATCTCGTTGCCTGCCACGATCAGGGGGTCGGCGGTTTATCGTCATGGCGATCGCGCCGATCGTATGCTGGCGGGCGATCGTCTTAGCAACAGTTTGGTATGTGAATGCGAAGCCGTAACCGCCGGGGAGGTGCGCTATGCGGTTGATTCTCTGACGGTGAATAATCTGGTGGATTTGCGCCGACGTACCCGTGTGGGCATGGGCACCTGTCAGGGCGAGCTTTGCGCCTGCCGCGCTGCGGGTCTGCTTAATCGTTTTAAAGTTACTACGCCGAAGCAATCTATCGATCAGCTCTCTCATTTCCTTAATGAACGTTGGAAAGGCGTGCGCCCAATAGCTTGGGGCGATGCGCTGCGCGAAAGCGAATTTACGGCTTGGGTTTACCAAGGTTTATGCGGCATGGAAGCACCTGCGCAGAATCAGGGCGCTCAGGAGAATGACAATGAAATTTGACACGGTAATGATTGGCGGCGGTTTGGCCGGGCTATTGTGCGGTATTCGATTAGCTGAGGCTGGGCAGAAATGCGCCATTGTGAGCTCGGGTCAAAGCGCGCTGCATTTTTCTTCTGGCTCGCTGGATCTGTTATGCCATCTGCCTGACGGCAGCGCCGTAGAGCAACCGCTGGCCGCGTTGGAATCTTTGGCGGCTCAGGCTCCACAGCATCCTTATAGCTTAATGGGGCATGATGCGGTGGTGCGTTATGCCGCGGAATCTGAACGTTTACTGGAACGTAGCGGATTGGCGTTAGTGGGAAGCTGCCAACAAAACCATTTACGGGTTACGCCGTTGGGAACGCGCAGAGCAACGTGGCTGAGCCCAAACGAAGTGCCAGTGAGTGCACTGGATCAGCCGCTGCCGTGGGAACGTGTGCTGGTTGCCGGTATTGAAGGGTTCCTCGATTTCCAGCCACATTTGGTGGCGAATTCGTTGGCCGAGCAGGGCATAGAAACCAAAATCGCGGAGCTCACGCTGCCCGCATTAGATCGTTTACGCAATAACCCAAGTGAATTCCGTGCGGTGAATATTGCGCGCGTGTTGGATTTACCTGATAACCAGCAGCTGTTGATTGACGAACTTAACCGTCTTGCCCAGCAGGTGGATGCCATCATCATGCCTGCCTGTGTTGGCATGGAACAAGCTGACGCATTAGAACATCTGCGCTCACGAGTGAGAGTACCGTTATTGTTGCTGCCAACGCTGCCACCATCGGTGCTGGGAATGCGTTTGCATCATCTGCTTCGCCGTCGTTTTCAGGCGCTGGGCGGAGTGATTATGCCCGGTGATGCGGTGTTAAGAGCCGATCTGGAAGAGGGCTCCGAGGCGAGAATTTACACGCGTAACCACACCGATATTCCTTTGCGGGCGAAAAACGTGGTTCTGGCGAGCGGTAGTTTCTTCAGTAATGGGCTTAAGGCTGATTTCAACGGCGTGACTGAACCTGTGTTTGGCTTAGACGTTATCAGTGAAAACGAGCGGGCTAACTGGAGCACTGAAAATATGTTCGCGCCTCAGCCGTATTTGCAGTTTGGTGTGAGCACCGATGAGCAACTGCGCCCAACAGTAGGTGGCAAAGTCGTGAGTAATCTACGCGTCATTGGTGCTGTTCTGGGGGGATACGATCCTATTCAGCAAGGCTGTGGTGCCGGTGTTTCAATGCTAACGGCGCTGCATGCGGCGGAACAAATTTTGGCAAAAGCGGAGGGCGCGCTATGAACCTGCTCGCAGATAACAGCTTTGAAAACTGCATTAAATGCACGGTGTGCACCACCTATTGTCCTGTTGCGAAGGTTAATCCGAATTATCCGGGGCCAAAGCAGGCCGGGCCAGACGGTGAACGTCTGCGTTTGAAAGATCCTCTGCTTTATGATGATGCGTTGAAATACTGTACCAACTGCAAACGCTGTGAGGTTGCTTGTCCATCAGACGTAAAAATTGGCGATATTATTCAACGCGCTAAAGCGAATTATAGCCAGCATAAACCGACGCTGCGTGACGCTATCCTCAGCCATACCGATCTGATGGGGACGCTATCAACGCCGTTCGCGCCGATTGTGAATATGACTACCGGTCTGAAACCAGTGCGCAAGCTGTTGGATAAAGCGCTGAAGATCGACCATCGCCGTGAGTTGCCAAAATATTCGCTGGGGACATTCCGTCATTGGTACAAAAAACAGGCCGCAGAACAGGCTAAGTTCGCCGAACAGGTCGCGTTCTTCCATGGTTGTTTCGTTAACTATAACCATCCGCAGCTCGGCAAAGACTTGGTGAGCGTGTTTAACGCCATGGGTATCGGCGTGCAGCTGTTGAAGCGTGAAAAATGCTGCGGTGTACCGTTGATTGCGAATGGGTTTATCGAACAGGCGAAAAAGCAGGCTCGCGTTAACGCAGAGTCTTTGACCGACGCCGTGATTGGCAAAGGCATTCCGGTGGTTGCCACGTCTTCAACCTGCGCATTTACCATCCGTGATGAATATCCGCACGTGCTGGATGTGGATACCACGCAGGTGCGTGAACACGTTGAGCTGGCAACGCGCTATCTCTATCGCTTATTAGACGGTGGGCGTGAGTTAAAACTGAAATCGACGCCGATGAAGATCGCTTATCACACGCCGTGTCATATGGAAAAAATGGGCTGGACGCCATATACGCTGGCGCTGCTGCAAATGATCCCCGGCGTGGAGCTGACGGTTCTGGATTCCCAGTGTTGCGGTATTGCGGGAACTTACGGTTTCAAGAAAGAGAACTACGAGACGTCGCAGGGAATTGGTGCAGGGTTATTCCGCCAGATCGAAGAGAGCGGGGTGGATCTGGTGGTGACGGATTGCGAAACCTGTAAGTGGCAGATTGAGATGTCGACGAGTAAGAAATGCGAGCATCCGATTTCGTTGCTGGCGCGGGCGTTGGGGTAAGGTTTCACCCAGCAGAACTGCATATGTTAGATCAGTGAAGATTTCGTCCGCCAGTGAGCAAGTGTGCTCCCATGAGACTAATGGCGTAGGCGTCCGATGAGAGCCCCGTTGCGCGGGGGCTCTCAACTCGCGCGCTTTTATCCGAGACGCCATCTCCGCTCCGGTTTGGTATCGCCCATCCAGGGCGCCCCAAACTCCGCCGGTACATCCCTGTACCGGCGGCTCTCTCTACCAAGACTTAAACAATTCAAAGAAAATAAAAAGATAGAAAATATCTTTTGTTTTTTCGTGTTAAACGAAATTTTATGTTAGGGCTGTGAAGGTTTCGTCCGCCTATCAGTAACCATTTTATATGTAATGCCCATCGTAGGCGTCCGATGAGAGCCCCGTTGCGCGGGGGCTCTCAACTCGCGCGCTTTTATCCGAGATGCCATTTTCGCACCGGGTCGGCATGCGCCATCCCTGGCGCCTCCTCCCCCTAGTGGAAACATCCTGTTTCCACTGCTCCCACTACCTAAACTTAAACAAGAAACCAGATAGGGTTTTGTCTTTTGTCTTTTGTCTTTTGTCTTTTGTCTTTTCGTGTTGAAAGAATGCATCTTAGAGCCGCCAGCAGGGATGCTGGTGGCAGGTTGAGGGCGTACAGGATGTACGCTCCGAGACCGGTCGGCCACACGACTCGGTAAAAAGCGCGAGAGTGAAGAGGTTGCGCGCTGGCAACCTCTTCTCGGACGCCTACGACAGCGGTTTCATGGGAATATAAAAGCTAACTGGCGGACGAAACCCTCCACCGATCTAAGATATACAGTACAGGCGACTGGCGGACGAAACCCTCCACTGATCCAACATATACAGTACAGGCGTACGAAACCTTTCACTGTCTAGACCGCTGCCATTCTCCTCCCCCTCCCTCATCCCCCACCACAAATCTTGTGATCAATACCTAGTTTCGGGAACGTTCCCGTTCCATAAAGCCGTCATAGTGACTACGCTTTATGCAACTCAGTTTTTATGGATCGAAAGTATGGCGCCGATCCACGTTACTCTGAAATCAGAACGACTCTACAGGTACTCAATATGAGCAAGGTAAAACAAGATCAGGTTGATCGGCTGATCGCACTGGTGGGCGGGCGTGAAAATATTGCTACCGTCAGTCATTGCCTTACCCGACTGCGGTTTGTACTGAACGATCCGGCGCTGGCTGCGCCTAAAAAGATTGAAGAATTGCCGATGGTGAAGGGCTGCTTCACCAATGCAGGGCAGTTTCAGGTTGTCATTGGCACGGACGTGGGCGATTGGTATCAGGCGTTGATTAGCACGGCACACGTCGATGCCAGTAACAAAGAGCAGGCCAAGAAGGCCGCTCGTCAGAATATGAGCTGGTGGGAAATTGCGATTTCGCATTTCGCCGAGATCTTCTTCCCGTTGCTGCCTGCGTTAATCAGCGGTGGTTTGATCCTCGGTTTCCGTAATGTGATCGGCGATATTCCGTTGGTGGATGGAGAGCCGTTGACGGCATTACATCCGGCGTGGAAAACGGTTTATGACTTCCTGTGGCTGCTGGGCGAAGCGATATTCTTCTATCTGCCGGTAGGTATTTGCTGGTCAACGGTGAAGAAGATGGGCGGTACGCCGATCCTCGGTATCGTGCTGGGGATTACGTTGGTTTCTCCACAGCTGATGAATTCGTACATGCTGGGCCAGCAGTTGCCTGAAGTATGGAATTTTGGCTGGTTCACGATTGAAAAAGTCGGCTACCAAGCGCAGGTGATTCCATCCGTGATGGCGGGTTTAGCCTTGGGTTGGATTGAGACTCGCTTAAAACGCCTGATCCCCGATTATCTGTATCTGGTCGTCGTACCGGTGACGTCACTGCTTCTGGCGGTGTTCTTGGCGCACACCCTGATTGGCCCGTTTGGTCGCATGATTGGCGACGGCGTTGCATGGGCTGTGAAAGCGGTGATGACCGGCAGTTTTGCTCCGATTGGCGCGGCGCTGTTTGGCTTCTTGTATGCACCGTTGGTGGTTACCGGCGTGCATCAGACAACGCTAGCGATCGATATGCAGATGGTGCAAAGCATGGGCGGAACGCCGGTATGGCCGATTATTGCGCTGTCGAATATTGCTCAAGCCTCTGCCGTGTTGGCGATTATTTTCATTAGCAGGAAAGCTAACGAACGTGAAATTTCGGTGCCTGCGGCGATTTCTGCCTACCTCGGCGTTACCGAGCCTGCGATGTACGGTATCAACCTTAAATATCGTTTCCCGATGCTGTGCGCCATGATTGGCGGTGCCTGTGCCGGATTGATTTGCGGTTTGTTTGGCGTGATGGCTAACGGCATCGGCGTGGGTGGATTGCCGGGTATCCTTTCAATTCAACCGAAATTCTGGGGAATTTATGCCGTGGCGATGGTGGTTGCGATTGTGGTGCCTCTTGCCCTGACTATTTTGATTTATAAGCGCAAACAGAAACGCGGCGAGTTGCCGGTATAACGAATGAATACGGCTGCGAGTCTCGTGGCCGTAGAGTGAAAATAGGAATATGACGATGAGCGAAACAGTGCCGTGGTGGCAAAACGGTGTGATTTATCAAATCTACCCGAAAAGTTTTCAAGACAGTACCGGCAGCGGCACAGGCGATCTCAACGGGATTATTCAGCGCCTGGATTATCTGCAAAAGCTTGGCGTGAGCGCACTGTGGCTGACGCCGGTCTATCCGTCGCCGCAGATTGATAATGGCTATGACGTTGCTGATTACTGCGCGATCAATCCTGATTACGGAACGATGGCTGATTTTGAGCGTTTGGTTGATGAAGCTCATCAGCGTGGAATGCGTATCGTAATGGACATGGTGTTTAACCATACATCGACTCAGCATCCATGGTTTGTTGCGGCGCAGGATCCTAACCACGAGAAGCATAATTTTTATATCTGGCGTGACGGCGAAGCGCAGGCGTTGCCGAATAACTGGCGCTCGAAGTTTGGTGGCAACGCGTGGCAATGGTCTGAAAGCGCAGAGAAATATTATCTGCATTTGTTCGCGCCACAACAGGCGGATCTCAACTGGGAACATCCGCCGGTGCGTGAAGCACTGAAAGCCGTGTGTCATTTCTGGGCGGACAAAGGCGTTGATGGCTTGCGTTTAGACGTGATCAATCTAGTGTCTAAGCAGCAGGATTTCCCAGACGATCTGCAAGGTGACGGGCGTCGTTTTTATACTGACGGCCCGCGTATTCATGAGTTTCTCAGCGAGTTTGGCCGTGATGTCTTTAAGCCTCGGGGCTTGATGACCGTTGGTGAAATGTCATCAACGCAGCTTGAACATTGTCAGCGCTATGCGGCGCTAGACGGCAGCGAGCTTTCGATGACGTTTAATTTCCATCATTTGAAGGTGGATTACCCCGGTGGTGAAAAATGGACGCTGGCGAAGCCGGACTACGTTGAGTTGAAGAAGATTTTTGCCTATTGGCAGCAGGGAATGCATAACCGAGCGTGGAACGCGCTGTTCTGGTGTAACCACGATCAGCCGCGCATTGTGTCGCGTTTTGGTGATGAAGGTGAATGGCGGAGTCTGTCGGCAAAAATGCTGGCGATGGTGCTGCATGGCATGCAAGGCACGCCGTATATCTATCAGGGCGAAGAGCTGGGTATGACTAATCCGGGCTTTACCGATATCGAGCAGTATCGCGATGTTGAAAGCCTGAATATGTTCCGAGAGCTCAGCGAACAGGGGCGAGACAGCGCAGAGCTGTTAGCGATTCTGGCGACTAAATCACGCGACAACAGCCGCACGCCGATGCAGTGGAATGCGAGTCTAAATGCTGGCTTTACGCAGGGAGCACCGTGGATAGAACCTGCGAGTAATTATACCGAGATTAACGCTCAGGCGGCTGTCGCCGATGAAACATCGGTTTATTACTGCTATCAAGCGCTGATTAAGCTGCGCAAGCAATTGCCGCTGCTGACCCACGGCGACTATGAGGATTTGCTGCCGAACCACCCGGCGCAATGGTGCTACCGTCGTAGCTATCAGGGGAAAAACCTATATGTATTGGCCAACCTGAGCGCGCAAACGCAGACGCTGGAGATAAGCGGCGAGTTGCCAAAACAGGGGCATGTGCTGATGAGCAACTATCCTCAGCAAAGCGTAGTTCCTCAGTCGCTGCGGCCATATGAAAGTATTTATTGGCTTGTAGACGCATAATTGTCTGACGTGAATCCCCCTGAGTTGGGGGATTTTTGTTGGCGGCAATCCTCATCAAATTGTGGTTGGCACCTCGTTTCGGATGTTCCTGTTTCTTTATACTAAAACGATGTTTCAAAATAATTTAAGAGAAATATCGAGGAATGTATGATCACTGGAAATGTTAATCATCTAGAACTATTGCCTTATTTACCTGCTCAGCTCAAGCAGGCGATTCAACATGTTATGGCGAATTTCAATGCGGATTCTGCGCTAGGCAAGTTTGTTGTGGATGGCGAAAATCAGTTCGTGATGATTTTTAACGATTCAACCTCTCCAGCGGAAGAGCGCCGTCAGGAATTGCACGGTAAATATTTGGATATCCAAATTGTTTTAGCCGGGCAGGAAAAAATGGTCTTTAGCAATTTAGCCGCGCCGCAAGGCAGCGCTGAATGGCTTGAGGGTAAAGACATCGCCTTTTTACCTTTGACCCAGCAGGGCTTAGAAGAGAAAAGCTTTATCATGAACGCAGGTGATTTCGTGGTGTTCTATCCCGGTGAATTACATAAGCCCATGTGCGCCATGGGTGAGAATGCACCGGTTAAAAAAGCGGTCGTGAAGATTTTGGTTAAGTGATGTGGTGCCAATAGATCGGTGATTCATCGCAGTCTGCGCGACTGCGATGATGACGCCTTGCAGAAACCCTCATCGCAGCGTGTATTTGTCGATATTGGTCAGAAAACCACGAATCCGCTCATCCCCATGTTTAAACAGTGAAACAATTTCCTGCACCGCTTTGCCATTGCGGTCTTTGCTCCAGGCGAGCGACAAAGGCGAGGGCTGGCGTTTGTTGTCGACTTCCCGCGTGAGTAACTGGCCGCGATCGATGAAAGGCTGGCAAATATTCTTAGGTAAAAAACCCACGCCGAGCCCGTCAAGATGGCACTCGAGCTTGGTCTGCATATCTGGCACTTTAATTTCTTTTTGCCCAGGTAAAAGCCAAGCCACGCGTTTGGTTAAGTTCCGCGACGTGTCTTCGATATTGATGGCTGGATAGCCGCGTAATAGCGTGTTGGTTAAGGGCGTCGTGCTGGCGGCTAAGGGATGATGGGGGGCAAGCACAAACACCCAGCTTACTTCGCCGAAGGGGAGAGTGCGTATCGAGTTGGAAAGTGATTCGGAGCCGGTAACGCCAATCGCAAGTTGGAAATCATCATAAAGCATCGCATCCCAGACGCCCATGTAGACCTGACGTGAAAGCTGAAACTGGGTGAAAGGAAAGCGGTGGTTCAGCCATGTCAGCAGTTTTGCCGCCGATGCCGCGTTATAAAGCAGGTTATTGACCACGATATTAACCTGTCGTTCTACGCCGTCGTTGACCTGACTGAGTTCATCGGGCATGGCGTCAATCCAGCTTAGCCACTGATGGCAACGTTCTAGCAAATGAACGCCAGCGGGCGTGAGACTGACGGTGCGCGTGGTGCGCAGGAACAATTGTGTTCCCAAGTTTTCTTCCAGGGTTTTAATACGATAGCTGATGGCCGCGGGCGTTTTATGTAGGTATTCCGCCGCCTTAGAGAAGCTGCGTGTTTCAGCGACCCGAATAAACGTGCGGAGCGTCTCTTGATCAAACATCGTATTCAACCCTCCGTTGATGAGCATATTGCCAGCGCAGAGTGAGAACCATTCCCAATAAAGTATCCGCCCCCGAAGTATGTCCATGATGCAGGACGCTTTCAAGCGAGCTCTCCGTAGCCTGTGAGCCACGTGCAAGTCGGCGTAACAAGGTGTGTATTGTGGTGCTGAAATAACCGCGTTGTGCATAGTAAAGATAGCTGGCACTGACGCTGGTGGTTAAAGCTATCAGTAGGTTGTCACTGGGCAGAAGCGAAGGACGCAGCGCCGTCTGTGACATGGCGTGAAGAATGGCCATCATGCCAACGAGCATGTCATCGCCGCTGGGGGTTAAACCGGGGCCTAAACCAATAATAGAACGCCAGTCTGGGGCGAAGCCCTGCGCCCAGCGAGAAAGTTGCTGGGTGAAAATAGCGGTGTAAGGCGACGGCAAATGGGGGGCTTGATTAAGCGGCCCACATAATCCGGTGATAGCGCTATGGCGCGAAAGGTATTTTTCAAAGTGCTGTGGCGCAATGGAAAGCTTATCAGACATGCGTAAATGCAGCGTTCGCCGTGGTTTGAGCAACTGCATATGGGGCGTAAATAGCCCACCGTTAATCGCCGTCAAACGGGTACCGGGGGCTAAATAATGGCTGAGTTGATCAAAGTCAGCGCGGCGTATTAACCATCCCATCGGGCTAATTCCGTGCCCATAACGATGCAAGGTTAATAGCTGATTGGATGCATTACGCAGATTAATGGCGTGATTAAACCGATTTTCGCATACCCAAACGCCACGTATTGGCGGCAGGCAGTCACTGGCGGCTAAAGGAGAGCAAATCATTATCCGTTCTCCTAAGGGTTGAAGGGGAGAAAGCGCCTACGGTGAGTCAGGCGCTTGGTGTGTTATGCATAGACCTTATGCATGAATATTCATCGCTTCAGCCAGCGCTTCTAGCGCTTGTTCAAAGCAAGGCAGCGGTGCTCGTACGGTGCCAGCGCCGACTTGACCAATACCCGCTTCGCGGTGGGCAATACCGGTATTGATGAGCGGCGTGATCCCCGTTTCGACGACGCGACGGATATCCAGACCTAAACAGGCACCTTGGAAATTCCATGATGGGATCTGCAGCAGCGGGTTGTGTTGCAGATAGATTTCGCTCATTTCTTCCGAAGTTTCTTGAGCTGCATCCATGCCACCGGCACCGACAAATCGGGTTACGCCAGGTGCCGCAATCATCGCCGCACCGCCAATGCCGAAGGTTTCCGTAATGGCGCTATCACCGATGTCAGGATTCGCATCATCTTGGCTAAAGCCGGTAAAGAACAGCCCTTGCGGCGTATTAACCGGCGCTGTAAACCAGCGATCGCCCAGCCCGCTGACGCGAATGCCGAAGTCTCGGCCATTACGTGTCATGGCCGTCACGATGGAACCGGCTTTGATCTCGGCGGCGGCATCCATTACCGCTTTGCAATAGGCCATCGCGAGGTTTAAGAAGAACTGATCGGTCACGCTGAGGAACTGTAATACTTCGCCCAACCGTGCTTTATCGTCATTTTGTAGCGCAATTTTAGGTGCCAGTGTGCGTATCAACAGCGCTGAAGCGGCAATATTACGCTGGTGGAATTCATCCCCCATGGTGATGGCCTGAGCCATCAGTGCGCTAAGATCGATGCCGTTTTCCGTTTCGCTGAGCGCTTGTTGTAATACGGGCGCTAAGGTGTCGCGCATCCAGCATAGACGGCGCTGGACGTCTTCACCGTAGGCACCGAAACGCATGACCTTGCCAATGCCTTCGTTCAAATTGCAGTAGGCGCTGTTGCCGTGGACGTGGTTTTTAACTTCAAGCACCGGCATATTGGCCGAAGTGATCCCGCCCATCGGGCCAACGGTGTTAACGTGATGGCAAGGAATAAAGGTAATCTCTCCGGTTTCCAACAGCGCATGCGCCTGTTGTTCATTCTGGGCCCAACCTTCATAGAGACATGCGCCGAGACATGCTCCACGCATTGGTCCCGTCATATCCTGCCATTCAATCGGTGGGCCAGCATGCAGCAAGGTTTTTCCTTCACGTAAAGCAGGGATCACCTCTTTAGCCAAATGAACGCCGGTCCAGAATGGGCGGGCTTCTTTAATGCGTGCAACGATCGCCTCATTGGCGTGCGCAATAGATGAGTACATAGCAGACCTCTTAATTTAATTGTTTTAGCAAACTGGCTAAATGAGCATTGCCGCCCGCGATAGGGGCCCATTGGTAATGCACGACAGGGCAACCGGTGCTTTGCAAGTCTTGAGCAAAACTGCGCAGGCCAGCGTTGATGACTTTGACGCCATCAAGCAGTGGATTACGGGGGTAGTGAGGCGTTTCTGGCGCACGAACGATCAGGTGATGAGCCAGTAACACCGCTTCTTGCAGCGTATTCATAACGACGATATCGCCGTTAATCAGCGTGTCGATCTGCTCAGCACGCGGCTGAGGATCTTGCTGTGTACCGGTTACGGTTGCGATGACCACCAGTGGATTTTCAGCGCCACGTGCCGTGCGGACTTTATTGACCGCCTCTAATACTGCGGTGGCAGGATCGGCACATGCGCCATAGCCCAACACCACATCGACCAGCAGCACGCCAATTTCAGGCTGGTGGGCAATTTTTTCGATCTCAAGCGAACGGCTGGTAGGGTCAATCATTGGATGCGGGCGGCCTACGGTATACGCATCGTCACCCAGATCGATAAGGGTATGTCCCTGAGCGTGCAGCATAATGCCGCGATCGTGTTTGCTATCGGTTTTGGCGTTTATCTGCTCAGCCAATAACATTGCGGCTTCAGCCGCCAGCGTACCACCGGCATACAGACCCAGAATTTTCTTGCCGATGACGCTCGGCTGGGCAGCGGCAATTTCTTCGACGCTAGCGAGCATCACGGCAAGGTGAGCGGCTTCGGCTAATGAACTGGCTAACCAAACATTACCTTCATGTTTTTGCTCGGGCTTAGTGCCCAGGAAGAGTGCGACAACCGGTTTTGCCACCGCTTGCATGGCGGTTATCACCCGCTTGCGTACGCTTTCGGCCGGAGGTTTAGACACGAAGGCCAGTACTTTGCTTTGATCATCACCCGCGAGAATTTCTAGGGCGCTTAACGCGCTGATGCCGCCAATGGCCTCGCTAAGATCTCGGCCGCCGAGACCCAGAGCATGGGTGACGCCGTGGCCGAGTAGCGCGATCTGCGAGGTAAGTTCTTGAATACCCGTGCCTGAGGCCCCAATCACCCCGATAGAGCCTTTAGGGAGTACGTTGGCGAAGGCTAAAGGCGCACCGGCGACCATGGCGGTGCCGCAGTCTGGCCCCATGACCAGCAGCCCTTTTTCCCGTGCGGTTTGTTTCAGCGCGAGTTCTTGTTCAACGGGCACGTTGTCGGAGAACAGCATAACGTTTTTGCCGTTTTCCAATCCCTGACGCGCCAGATCGTTGGCATATTCACCGGCAACGGAAATGAGCAGCAAATTAGCATCGGGAAGCTTTTGCTGTGCGCTGTCCCAGCGGCGAACTTTTTGCAAATGTTGTCCAGAAGCTTGCCCTTGCGCGATAGCGCTCAGCTCGATTTCTAGCTGACGGCCAATAAGCTGCGCAATATCTGGGATCTCTTCATGAGTACGGATGGCTACGCAAATATCATTTGGCGTAGCGCTGGTAAAACTTTCATGCCAAAAACCGGTGGTCTCCAGAAGTGATTTGTTGGCTGGAGTACCCATCATGACGGAGACCTCATCCACCTGAGGTGACTCACTGAGCTTGCGTGATATCAGCATCAGGCTTACAGAATCCTGAAAACTGCCTTTTTTTACAGATGCATAAATCATTTTAATTCCCTCGGATTATTTCTTTTCTTTCAGGAACAACATGCCGCACAGGCCAATGACCAAGAGGGCTGCTGATACATAGAAACTGGAGGCCAAACTGCCGGTGAGGTCGCGAGCGGCACCGGCGATGATCGGCGCTAAAATAGAGGAGCTCATGCCGATGAAGTTGAATAAACCAAAGGCGGTGCTGTAGTTATTTTCGTCCACGCTGTCGGCGACCAACGCCACCAGAACGGGATCGAGCGCCAGCTTGCCCACCAGACCATAAATACAGAGCGCTGCAATAACGCCGCCCATGGTTGGCATCCAAACAATTGAGAGCATGCTCAGAATCGCGAGAGGAACCAGAATCAAAATGAGCGGTTTACGTTTTCCCAAACGGTCAGAAATGGTTGAGAACAGCAGGGCGCCGGGGATCGAAATCCATGCCACTAAGGACGAGATAAAGCCGGTTTCACTGCCTGGGATCCCACGCTCGCTTTGGAGGTAATACGGTAGCCATGTCAGAATGACGAAGAATCCGAACAGACTGCAAAACACCATCAGATAGACCAGCAGCAGATTGCGGTTTTTTAATAAATCGCTGAATTTACCTTTTTTAACCGCAACGCCATCGGCGGTGACCGCGCTGCGTTTCTTTTCTTTAACGAAGAACCAGATTGCTAAGCCGGTCAGAATGCTAGGCACGGCCATGGCATAAAATGGCATTCTCCAGCTGTGACCCTGATCGTAAACTAACCAGCTTGATGACATCAGCCCAAGAGCAATGCCGAATGCCATACCGCTGTTAATGATGGCACTACCGAGAGAACGATATTTTTTGGGAATTTGCTCCGAAGATAAGCCATATTGAGGGCCGTAATAGGTCCCTTCTCCCGCACCGGTGACGACACGAGAAAATAGTAGCGTTGTCCATGTTTTTGCCCATCCGGTGACGGCGGTAAAAACACCGAATAATAAAAATCCGGGGACTAATACTTTTTTCTTACCGATTTTGTCCCCTAAAATTCCGGCGGGAACTTGTAATAGCGCATAGGAAAAATAAAAAACTGAATTAAGTATTCCTAATTGTGTTCCATTTAATCCAAATTCTTTTTGTAGTTCTCCCATAACTGGGTTCAATACAGTACGGTCTGCATACATAAATATCCAGCCGAGCCAGAATAAGAATACGGTTACCCACCAAGCAGGTATTCCTGTTTTTTGCGGTGCGCCCGCATGCTCTATCGATTGTGACATAAGATACTCCCCTGAATACCCTATACTTATCGCTTCTGGAGCGTTAGCTGTTCTGCTTATCCCTATCACTGATTTAATCGGTAGTGCTGGGCATGAAGAATGCTACCGTCCCCAATATTGATATTATTGGGCATAGCTATAATAAAAATGGTTCGTGCCAAATCGCTATGACGGTAAGCTATAATAATCGTAAGGGGATTCTGGTGAGATAAATCACATTTGATCTATTGTAAGGTAAGTTTTCTTATTTGATGCTCTATTAATAAAAAAAATTATAAAATCCATTATTCAATTTTATTTAATTAAATGGCGCTGCGGTGTGTCGATTATAAAAAAATAATAGACTGTATTTTAAATGCCGCAACCATCACATTTTATATTTTAAATAAACTTATTTTTACCCCAACAAATTAACGTTTTTTATGGGGAATAAAAATGAAACCAACCGTCGTTATTGCGCTGGGGGGAAACGCTATTTTACAGCGTGGAGAAGTTCTTTCGGCCCAAAATCAGTATAAAAATATCGCTCAGGTGGCAGAGGTGGTTGTGGGGCTGGTCAAAAACTATCGCGTCGTGATTGTGCATGGCAATGGCCCGCAGGTGGGATTGCTGGCGCTGCAAGGTGCGCTAGATCAGCAAACCCCAGCGTATCCGCTGGATATTTTAGTGGCTGAAACGCAAGGAATGTTGGGCTATATGATTGCTCAGTCGTTAGGGCAGAAAGAGAACATTCCTCAGGTGGTTAGCCTGCTGACGCGTATTGAAGTTGAGGCAAACGATCCTGCGTTCCAGCAGCCGAGTAAATTTATTGGTCCTGTGTATCTTCCCGATCAGCGACATGAGCCTAAGCTGCGTTATGGTTGGACGATGAAAGCGGATGGCCAATATTTTCGTCGCGTGGTGGCTTCGCCTAAGCCAAGAAAAGTGGTTGAGTTAGCCTCGATCAAGTGCCTGTTAGATAGCGATCATATTGTGGTTTGTGCGGGCGGCGGTGGAATGCCGGTTGTCGCAAGCCAACAGGGATATTGCGGTGTTGAAGCTGTTATTGATAAGGATTTATCAGCCGCGTTGTTAGCCGAAGAATTACACGCGGAATATTTGATGATTTTGACCGATGCTGATGCGGTTTATCAGGATTGGGGAACGCCACAGGCGCGGGCATTACGACATGTTACCCCTGATGTATTGCGCCCGTTTGCGGCTCCTGATGGCGCGATGGGGCCGAAGGCAGAGGCGGTGATTGCGTTTGTTGAACAAACGGGCGGAACGGCATTTATCGGTGCATTAGCTGATGCCGAAGCGATTTTACGTCGGGAGAAAGGCACCTGTATTACGCCAGAAACTTCAGCGGTTCTATAAAACAGAATCAGCGCGCCGTGAATATCAGGCGCGCTGATTTATTGAGTTATTACAGTTTGCCTAACGTCGCGACCATCACGGCTTTAATGGTGTGCAGACGATTTTCCGCTTCGTCAAACACGATGCTGTGCTCGGATTCAAATACTTCGTCAGTCACTTCCATTCCGCCATGTAAGCCGTATTGTTCTGCCATCTGTTTGCCTACGGCAGTTTGATCGTCGTGGAAAGCCGGTAAGCAGTGCAGGAATTTCACCTGCGGGTTGCCGGTCAGTTTGATGACGTTCATGTTGATTTGATAAGGCAGCAGTTGGGCAATACGCTCTTTCCACACCTCTTTTGGTTCGCCCATGGAGACCCAAACGTCGGTGTAAAGGAAATCGGCGTCTTTCACACCTTCCGCCAGATCTTCGGTTAAGACCAGCTTCGCGCCGGTTTTGTCGGCGATCGCCTGACATTGAGCCACCAGCTCGGCCTCGGGCCAGCAGGCTTTTGGCGCAACGAGACGCAGCTCCATCCCCATCAGCGCCGCGCCTTCTAACAATGAATTGCCCATGTTATTACGCGCATCGCCAAGGTATGCCAGTTTCACCTGCGACAGCGGCTTATGTGGCATATGTTCTTGAATGGTCAGTAGATCGGCTAAGATTTGGGTTGGGTGAAACTCATTGGTTAATCCATTCCAAATCGGCACACCGGCATACTGCGCCAAGGTTTCTACCACGTCCTGCCCCCAGCCGCGATATTGGATAGCATCGTACATTCTGCCCAGCACGCGCGCGCTGTCTTTGATGGATTCTTTGTGGCCGATTTGGCTGCCGTTTGAGCCTAAATAGGTGACATTAGCGCCTTGGTCGTAAGCGGCAACTTCGAAAGAGCAGCGGGTTCGGGTGGAGTCTTTTTCGAAGATGAGCGCGATATTTTTGCCTTTCAGCGTTTGTGGTTCATTCCCTGCCTTTTTAGCCTGCTTAAGTTCAGCGGCTAAAGTGAGTAGATATGCGATATCTGCAGGCGTGAAGTCCAGTAATCTAAGAAAATGATGCTGATATAGCTGACTCATAGTGCTCATCCCCAGTTGTGTTTTTATTGTGCTGCATGAATTAATATTCACATTATGTGTATTAAAATTCAAAATCAACCCCTGAGAGATAAATATTCACGTTTCTTATGGAGGCATGAGCGCGGCTGTGGGAGAATGAAAGTAGCGTGATTGCATACAGATTGAGGACAAAGGCATGGCAAATCCTGAGCTATTAGAAGAACAACGTGAAGAAACCCGCCTGATCATTGAAGAACTGCTGGATGACGGCAGCGATCCAGACGCGTTATACACCATTGAACATCACCTTTCGGCGGATAACTTTGAGCTGTTAGAAAAAGCGGCGGTTGAAGCTTTTAAACTCGGCTACGAAGTGACTGATGCTGAAGAGCTGGAAGTTGAAGACGGTACGCTGCTGATGTGCTGCGATGTGATCAGCGAAGTTGGCCTGAATGCGGAAGTGATCGATACTCAGGTTGAACAGCTGGTGAACCTCGCTGAAAAGATGAACGTGAACTACGACGGCTGGGGCACCTACTTCGAAGATCCTAACGGTGAAGACGGTGACGACGACGAAGATGATGACGCAGAAGGCGTTGATGAGGATGACAATGGCGTTCGCCACTAATCCTTATACCCGTCATACTTCAAGCTGCTTACGCGTTGGCTACACCCGTTCACCCTAGTCACTTACTTAAGTAAGCTCCTAGGGATTCACGGGTTGGCCGCCTTCAAGCAACTTGAATTATTTAGGGTATAGATGCTGATCTTTAACATTGCATAGTTAGCATAGTTAACGTCATAGTGAGAATAGCGAATCCGGTGCCAGCGATGGCACCGGATTTTTTTATATATTAACTATGCGTGGGTCGATAATACGCCTAGTCGGATGGCATATTTTTTAATTTTATAGTGCAGGGTCGTTCGTGAAATTCCCAGCCTTTTTGCCGCTTCTGCCACATTGCTATTCGCCTGATTCAACGCCTTGGTGATGAGCTGTTGTTCAAAATATGCGACTTGGCTGACAAGGTCGCCATCGCATTCAAATGTTCTGGCGGACATGGGCTGCTCTTCGGTAATTGGAGCGGCATTTTCAGGGAACAGTTCTGGGCATTCTTCATCGTAGGCAATGTTTTCTAATGGCCCATCGTGTTCTTGCATAATCATGCTGCGCACGATGGTATTTTCTAGCATACGCACGTTACCCGGCCATGCGCGTTTTAGCAGAATACCGCAGGCATTCTCGCTGATCCCCTGAATATCATGCTCAACATCATCGCGGTATTTATCGATGAAATAACGACTTAGCAGCAGGATATCCTCTGGGCGAGTGGAGAGCGGCGGCAGCGCCAGCATTCCGACGCCGAGCCGATAGAAGAGATCGGCACGCATTCTATTTTGTTTAATCAGCTGCGTTGGCGACTCGTTCATTGCTGCCACAATGCGCACGTTGGAGTGCAGTTCATGATTTCCGCCAAGTTTCCAGAAGCTTTTATCCTGTAGAAAGCGCAGCAATTTGCTTTGCATTTCGATAGGCATGGCATTGAGCTCATCAAGAAATAGCGTGCCGCCGTCTGCCAGCTCAAGATAGCCTTGGCTATTTTCAGCACCGGTGAATGCCCCTTTAACGGTACCAAATAAGGTACTTTCTATCAGCGTAGGTGGGAGCGCACCGCAGTTGAGGGCGATAAATGGCTTATTCACGCGTTTACTACAGCGATGTATTAAGCGAGCAAACAGCTCTTTGCCTGTCCCTGTTTCACCCACAATAACAACCGGAATATCGTTGACGGCTAGACGTTTAGCTTTGTCTATCAGCGCCAGCATAGCGGGATTTTCCGTAATGATATCGTGGGTGTTTTCAGCTTGATTCGAATAAAGCAGCTGGTTTAGTTCCACCACCTGCTCTTGTAGGCGGCGCACGCTAGACATATTTCTACCAATTTCAATCACGCCTACCATCTCACCGTTGCGTGCATACAGCGGCGCAGTGGTGTGTTGGTAATCCACCGCCTGCCCTTTAGCGTTGTAATAAACCTGATAATGGCCGATGTATTCCACTCCTTGTTTTAGCGAGTGCAGCATGGTGCTCTGTGACTCTTTCATCTTGGGATAGACGTCTAGCATGTGGTGGCCGAGTGCTTGCTCTACGGTATAGCCATCCAAATCTGCGCTTTCTTGGTTGTAATAAACGTATTCACCATCACGATTAATTATCGCTAACGGTTGATGGATGAGATCAAAAAAGCGCGAAAACATCTCAAGGGCATACTGCAATTCTGGATCGAGCGGAGGCATTGTTTGGTCCTTTCACTGGGTGACGGATTTTCGTCACTTAGGCAATTTTTAGAATATATGACCGAAATTATTAGTAGGGATTTTTTTATTTTATTGATTTTAAAGATAAATAATTATGGCATGACGGTTGCAGTAACAATGTTATCTGTAGGGACATATCACGCATTAAACCATCGATAAGCAGAGGATTTTATGTCAGATAACATCGTTAAGAACTACAACCAACTGCGTCAAAATGTTATTGAGCACGATCGTCGTTTCACCAGCCGCAATGGAAAACTGTGCTTTGAAGGTTTAGATGTCGAAGCGCTGGCAAAAAAATACGGTACCCCGTTTTATGTGTTTTCTGAGCCTGAGATTGTGCGCAATATCAAAGAAATCGAGCAGGCTTTTTCCGCACATGCCAAAACCAAAACGTTCTTTGCCTCAAAAACCTGTTCGGTGATGGGGGTGTTAAAAGCCATCAAAGATGCGGGCATTTGTGCGGAAGCTAACTCACTTTATGAAGTGCGCAAATGTTTGGAAATTGGTTTTTCCGGGAGCCAAATCGTATTTAACGGCGTGGTGAAAAAACCAGAAGATCTCGAATATGCGATTGATAATGAACTCTATCTTATTAACGTCGATAGCCTATATGAACTTGATCATATTGATGAAATTTCTCGTCGCCTGAAAAAAACTGCCAACGTTTGTGTGCGCGTTGAGCCAAACGTTCCTTCCGCAACGCACGCTGAGCTTGTGACCGCGTTTCATGCTAAATCAGGACTGGATCTCGAACAGGCTGAGGAAACCTGCCGCCGTATTTTACAAATGCCTTATGTGAAGCTGCGTGGTCTGCATATGCATGTGGGCGATCAGGTGCCAGAGTCTGAGCCATTTGCTAAAGCGACCAAGGTTTTGGTGGATGAATCGCGTCGTTTAGAAGAGGTTTTGGGGATCAAATTTGATTTGATCAACGTGGGCGGCGGTATTCCAGTGCCTTACAAATACGACGAAGAGAATGGCGATCCGTTAAAAGACAATATGTATGCAGGGATAACGGCTCAGGACTTTGCTGATGCGGTGATTCATGAAGTGCATAAATGGCGTACCGACGTTGAGATTTGTATTGAGCCAGGGCGCAAAGTCACGGGTTCTGCCGCTGTTCTGTTAACCGATGTTTCCTGTGAAAAACGTAAAACCAACTATGACCTAGACGGTAACGTTGAATGCCACGTTGAATGGAAGTTTGTCGATGCAGGCTACAGCGTATTGTCTGATAGCCAGCATTTCGATTGGTTCTTCTATGTCTATAACGCCTCTCGGATCACCGAGCAACACGATCAATATATCAAGCTGGCAGGCCCGCTGTGTGACGGTGGCGATTACTTCCATATGGGCGTCAAAGGCGAAGAGTTTTTACTGCCACACGATACTCAGATTGGCGATGTTGTAGTGTTCCTTGATGCGGGTGCTTACACCATTGAGAGCCAGACGGTTTATAACAACCGCCCACGTACTGCGGTCGTGATGATCGACAACCAGGGTAAAGATCGTCTGATCCGCCGTGAAGATACCTACGAAGATATGGTCAAGTACGACATTTTCTAATTTGCCCTTTGCGACAGAGGGCGGTTGTCGCCCTCTGATTTTCTCTCTGGAGATGATCATGAGTAATAGCAACTCAAGTCTGCTTGGAATCAAAGACATCGTCTTTATGAACGTCATTGCGATTCTGAGTTTACGACAAATACCCAACGTGGCGCCCTACGGGGCATCGGCTATGCTGCTGTGGGTAATCGCGGCTTTCTGCCTGTTTTTCCCATTAGCCATGGTATGCGGTGAGCTTTCTACCGGGTGGCCAAAAGACGGCGGTATTTTTGTTTGGATTAAAGAAGCATTTGGTAAACGTATCGCGTGGATTGTGGTGGTCTGTTTCCTGTTTTCTTGCGTGCTTTTTTTCCCGCTGATGCTGCAATTCGGTTTTACTGCGCTGGGTTATATGTTTAGCGACAGTCTGGCCGAAAGTAAGGTCTTTATCGGCGTGGGCTCGATGGTGATATTTTGGCTGCTGACGCTGCTTAATATTCGCGGCATGCAGTGGACTAAAATTATTAATAGCGTAAGCGCATGGTGCGGCGTCTTTATTCCTTCTGCCATTTTGATTCTATTAGCCGTTGTTTGGCTATGTACCGGACACAAAATGCAAACCGATTATGCCACGGCGGCTAATTGGATCCCTGATTTAAGACATTGGGATACCGTGGTGTTCTTATCTAGCATGATGTTTGCCTTTGCTGGATTAGAAGTTGCCCCAATGATTGCAGGCCGTACACGTAATCCTCAGCGTGATTTCCCACGAGCCATGGCGGTTTCCGCTGGCGTTATTGTCGGTATTTATATGGTGGGAACGTGGGCGCTGAATACGCTTTTACCGGCGGGGAATACTGATATCGTAGCGGGCGTTATGCAGGCGATGCGCTCGGCGGCTGATACCTTGCATATGCCTTGGCTATTGCCAGTGATGGCTATTTGTATGTTCTTCGGGGCGCTGGGGCAAATTAACTCTTGGCTGGTTGGCCCTATTTATATGCTGCAAGAAGCTTCGCGCGAAGATAATTTGCTTGGGGAACGCATTGGCAAGCTGCATCCCAAATATCAAACACCTGCTTTTGCACTAACAATGCAGGCGCTAATTGTTACCGTTTTATGCTTTTCAACCTTTGTGTCACCTAGCGTTGCCGCTGCGTACTGGATGCTGACCGCGCTAACTACTATCACCTATTTTATTCCTTATCTGGTGATGTTCCCTGCATTTTATCGCCTGCGCATTACTCAACCGGATACGCCTCGTAGTTTCAGAATTCCCGGCCGTATTTTACCGATTCTATTACCTGCTCTCGGCTTTATTTCAATCGCTTTTGCCGTATGCCTGCTGTTTATTCCACCTTCGCAGATCGATATGGGGGGATATTTCCAATATGCCGGAAAAATTATCGGTGGGGCGCTATTAGCCGTCGTTGTGGCAGAAGTGATTTATCACCGTGCTCAACGCAGAAATGCAAAATTGTTTGCTGGTGAGGTGAAGTAACATGTATATGCCAACGCTTGAAATTAATTTAAAAAAACTGACTGACAATGCCCGCATCGAGAAAGCGCTTTTAGCCGCACATGGCATAGAAGTGATGGCGGTGAATAAAGTCTTTGATGGCTGCATTGAAACGGCTCAGGCCGTGATAGACGGCGGGATTAACGTGATTGCAGAATCACGTACTTATAACTTAAAAAAAATCCGACCCACGGGCTGCACGACCTGTCTATTACGCAGCCCTTGCTTGAGTGAAATTGAAGACGTAGTGCGTTACGCAGATATCAGCCTGAACAGTGAGCCTGCCGTGATGCAGGCGCTGTCAGATGAAGCTCAGCGTCAGGGAAAAACGCATCAAGTCCTGTTAATGATTGATATGGGCGATTTGCGGGAGGGAATTTGGTTTGCGCATTATGAGCAAATTTTATCAACCGTAAAGCTGATTAAAGAGCTGCCTGGATTGGCATTATACGGGCTAGGGACTAATTTCAACTGCTATGGCACAGTGCTGCCAACGGTAAAAAACGGGGAGGATTTTCTTGCCATTGCCGCGCGTATTGAAGCCGATACCGGCACGAAAATTAAGCATCTCTCGGCTGGGAACTGCACCAGTTATCACCTATTAGATAAAGGTATTTGGCCGGTAGGATTAAATCACCTGCGGATTGGCGGATTACACGAGTTTGGCATTGAATATGTCGATATGAAATATTTGGACGCTTTCCACCATTCGCAAAAAGATGTCGGTAAAGCCTGTTCAGACATGTATTTGCTGCACGCAGAAATTATTGAGCTGAATAGTAAACCAACGGTTCCGGTGGGCGAGTTAGGGGTGGATGCTTTTCTACAGCCGAAGTCATTTACCGATCACGGCACCCGTAAGCGCGCATTGTTGGCATTTGGTCGCCAAGATGTACCGGCGGAAAACTGCGTGCCTCAAGATGAAACCATCAAGGTGTTAGGCCAAACGAGCGATCATACGCTGGTTGATATTGAAGACAGCCAACAGCCGCTTAAAGTCGGGGATACTATTAGTTTTGAACTGGATTACACCGGTTTACTGATGGCCTGTCAGACACGTGGCGTACAAAGACATTTCAAATATTGATACTTAACCTGATGCCGGTAGGAGAAGCCTACCGGTAGGGGAAACCTATGGGTTGTATACAGGAAGTGCCTGACTCGCAAGAGGGAACGAAACTACGGCGCACGCTGAAAAAGCGTCATTTACTGATGATGTCTTTAGGAGGCACCATTGGAACAGGGCTATTTATTGGTATCGCCGAACCGTTACATTCTGTTGGCCCACTAGGAACGCTGCTGGCGTATCTGATCGCGGGTGGGATCATGATGATGACGATGATGTGTTTAGGCGAGCTTTCTTGCGCATTTCCACATTCTGGCTCATTTCAACACTATGCTTTGAAGTTTCTCCCCCATCCGATATGGAGCTATACCATTGGTTGGCTTTATTGGCTGAGCTGGGTCTTTTCTCTTGCAGCCGATCTGACCGCGGCGGGGCTGATTGCCCATCAATTTATACCGCATATCCCTGTCTATTATTTTTGTTTAGGTATTTTATTACTATTAACGGCGGTTAATCTTTTATCCGCAAAAATATTTGGTGAGTGTGAATATTGGTTTTCTGCAATTAAAGTCTTTGCCATTATTCTATTTATTTTGGTTGGCCTTTATTTAATTTTCCAAATGTATAGCAGTACGCCGTGGCAGCCTACGTTAAAAACAGCCGATGGTTGGTTCCCTCACGGGCAGTGGAGCATTTTTATCTGTATGACCATCGTGGTGTATTCTTTTCAAGGCGTTGAACTCGTGGGGAACGCGGCGGGTGAAACCGAATCGCCACAGACAGTGTTACCCAAGGTGATTAAAGGGATTGGCATTCGTATTATTCTTTTCTATGTTCTGGCTATTTCTATTCTGGCCTTGGTTTATCCTTACGATCACCCGATACTTGGCGTAAGTCCATTTGTCTGGGTATTTGAGCGTGCGGGGTTACCTAATGCTGGCACATTCATGACTATTGTTATTCTTTCGGCTGCGCTTTCTGCCGCCAATTCGGCTATCTATGCCAGTTCACGCATGTTGTGGTCAATGGCAAAGGATGGCTTTGCGCCAAAGATGTTCGCAAGAGTGAATACGCAAGGTGTTCCGGCTCGCGGTATTTTATTTACCGCAGCGATTGCGCTAGTTTCATTGCTAACCAAATATATCTCTGCTCAAACACTCTATTTATATCTTATTTCAAGTACTGGGCAGGTCGGTTGTTTGGCATGGATGGTTATTGCATGGTGCCAATATCAGTTTCGTATGCAGGTAAAAGCGGGACGTTATTCTGCGGAGAGCATAAAATACAAATCGCCGTTCTTTCCGTGGATTGCGTGGATTTCAATCATACTGAATGCTGCGGTTATTATAGGTACGTGGTGCAGCCCGCAGGGAATAAGTATGCTGATTGCCGAAGGCGGTTTATTGGTGGCTATATTAGCGTCCTATCGCTGGAAGAACCGGCAAGATGGCGAATCACTTGAAGCAGGCCGAATATATCGACCTGCCAAAAAGTAGCGCTTACAGCTCTCTCAGCATCCTGACTTCGCAGTCCACATGGCGTGTGCTGCCGAGTGCTTCAGTAATATGGCTAAATCCGAGCTTCTCATAGAGCGCTATGGCCGCGGTGAGAGAGGCCGTGGTTTCTAGATAACATTGGCTAAAATCGTTCTCACGTGCAAAATCCATCGCTTGGATAGCCAATTGTTTGGCTAAGCCTTTTCCGCGCAATACCGGAAGAAAATACATCTTTTGTAGCTCACACAGGCTGACGTCTGCGCCTTCAAGCGGGGCAACGCCGCCGCCGCCAACCACTTGCCCATCAAGCTCAACCACCCAATAAGCGCAGCGTGGCTGGCTATAAACGTCGAAGAGATGATCGAGGTTTGGATCAGATACGGTATAGCCTTTGTCGGCGGTGAGGCCGCATTCAGCTGAAACTTCACGAATAACCTGCGCAATGGCGGCGTTGTCGTTTGCCGTGATTCGGCGCACCTGAAGGCGTAAAGGCGTTTCTGTTGTCATAGTCATTACCCGGTTGTTCCGTTGTGTAAACGTTCCGACGCACATCGCTATTTTAGGCTGTTGTCACGGGGCGTTTGCTCCGCGTGATGGCGCACGAAATTCCTTAATACCACCGCTGATAGTGAGGATGCAATAGAGGTGAGTGCTAAACGCTGATTTTTTTACTTTGGGAGAAGCATCAAAGCTTATTTCATCGTGACAGTTTAGTTTTAAACCAGTTTCATTGGATAGTGCCAAGAAAACAGCATCGTTGATAACAAATAACTAAATTTTATTTATTTTATCCGAGATATGCTTATGAGTATATTTGTTAAAGTAAAATTATTAATTGATGTTTTTTTACTCCCGAGAACGCTACGTTCTAGGATGATCTGTTTAGCTGTATTTATGGTTTTTTTGCCAATCTTGGTTATATCCTATCTTGTTGAGGAGCAAGGAAAGGATGCCTTACTAAATGAGAAGAAAAACAAGTTACTATCTATAACCCATTTACTTGATCAATCTTTAGGAGATGATTTTTCGCGGTTTTCTCATTTATTACGAAAAGATAGAATTACAGCATTAAATAATACACTTACTGAAAGAACAGAGGTTATAACTCGTGATTTTCCTCGTGTCGGTGCGGGGTTTTACAATAAAGAACTTGATGCGATTATTACCTATGCCCCGAAAAAATTATATGGAAATAAAGTTGGAGTATCGATTGATGAAAGTCATCCAGGGCGAATTGCGATGGAAACCGGTATTACCCAGATAAAATTAGGTACGCAGGTTAGAGGGGATATTTTAAATGTAATGTTGCCCATTCGGCGAGATGGGAAAGTCATTGGTTATATATGGGCAAACGAATCCTCTAATGATATTAATAAACAGACATGGGCAATGGACGCGAGCATTATCAGCGTTAGTATCGCTGGTTTAATGAGTAGTTTATTATTAATTATTTCGTTTTCTCGTCGACTATCGCGCGATGTAGATATGATTAAACAACGGTTAAGCAAACTACCGTTCGATCTTAATACTAAGCTTCCTCCCCTTGCTGGTGAAATGGAGGGTATTGCCGATAAGATTAATCATCTATCTTATGCCTTGAAAGAAGCTAAAACGTTGAATGAGTTGATTATTGAAAGCGCCGCTGACGGAATGATAAGTATTGATATTCATGGGCGAATTATTATGTGTAATCCTGCCGCATCTACGATCACTGGATATTCTTTTAATGAGTTATTTAATAAAAGTTACGCTGATATTTTTGAAAAAGAGGGCTTCCACAGCCCTTTACTGGATACATTAAAACGTGGTGTTGAACATATTGGTATAGAAGTTAGCTATCCCGCCAAGGATCATATATTGCAAATCAAGGCCAGTAGCAGTCAGTTGCGCAACGCTGACGAAGAAATTATTGGTGCCTTGGTTACTTTTACCGATCTCACCGAGCAAAAAGAGATGCAACGCCATATGGCTCAAGCAGAGAGACTTGCAACGCTAGGTGAGCTCATGGCCAGCGTGGCGCATGAAGTCCGTAATCCATTAACAGCAATCAGTGGTTTTGTGCAATATTTAAAAGAGGGCGAACGAGATCTGCAGCGCATTGAGTATATAGATATTATCTTGCATGAAGTACGTTCGATAAATAGCGTTATCCAACAGCTGTTGAATCTCTCACATGTGCACCCTCAAATATTTCATAAATCTTCAATTAATAAAATAATACGCAATAGCTTAATCCTCGTTCAAACTAATGGATTAACCAGTAGAGTTGATTTTAATATTCATCTTGATGATAGGATTCCTGATATAGATGTGGATGCTAGCAGTTTAAAACAGGTTTTCCTGAATTTACTGATTAACGCAGTTCAAGCAATTAAAGCTAGAGGAGAAATAACGATTTCAACAGTTCAATCTGCGATAGATAAGATAGAAATAAAAATAGAAGATAATGGTGTTGGAATGAATGATGACATTAAGAAAAAGATCTTCATGCCTTTTTTTACCACAAAACCGCTTGGCACTGGCCTTGGACTATCGATTGTACAACGGATTATCAATGAGCACGGCGGTCATATTGTGATTGAAAGCTGTATGAATTACGGCACTAAAGTGATTATTACATTACCCATGATAAGAAACAACCATGATGAATTATAAAATACTGATTGCTGATGACGAAAAAAATGTTCTTAAGATGCTGACGACTGTATTTTCTCATGCAGGAAATCAAATAATTTGTGCTGATAATGGCAAAGATGCATTGCGGCTGTTTAAACAGGATAAGCCTGATATTGTTTTAATGGATATACGAATGCCAGAAATGAGTGGCATTGAATCGCTACAGTTGATGCGTAAATTTGATGCGGATACGCCGATTATTCTAATGACCGCTTATGCAGCGGTTGAAACCGCAGTTGAAGCTCTTAGATTGGGCGCGTTTGACTATGTGATCAAGCCGTTTGAGCTGGATAAGTTAAAGCTTCTCATGAGTCGTGCAATACAACTGCGAGAGATGAAGCAAGAAATTAATATTTTACATCGTGAGCTTTCTCAGAGTTATCACTGTGACCGTATCTTGACCAATAATTCTAAAATGATGGAGTTGTGTCGCGCGATTGCGAAAGTTGCCCAAAGTAACGCCAATGTGCTGATCTCGGGAGAAAGCGGTACTGGCAAAGAGCTTATTGCTAAGGCGATTCATTATAATAGCCCGCGCGCCAAACAACCGTTTATTAAGGTCAACTGTGGTGCATTGCCTGAGTCGTTGTTAGAGAGCGAATTATTTGGTCATGAGAAAGGGGCGTTTACCGGTGCGCAGATGCAGCGACAGGGATTATTTGAGCGCGCTCATCAGGGAACACTGTTGCTGGATGAAATTGGCGAGATGCCGCTTAACTTACAAGTGAAGTTGTTGCGAATATTACAAGAACAGGAGTTTGAACGTGTTGGTGGCAGCCAAACCATCAAAACGAATGTGCGTATTGTGGCTGCAACTAACCGTGATTTGAATGACATGATCGCCCAAGGTGAGTTCAGGCGCGATCTTTATTACCGTCTTAATGTGATGCACTTATATTCGCTGCCTCTACGTGAAAGGCCAGAGGATATTTTATTACTGGCTCGCTATTTTCTGCAAAAATTTAGCGTAGAAAATAATAAAGACATTATTGGCTTTGATGTAGCTGCTATTCGTATGCTGGAAAGTCATTCATGGTTAGGTAATGTGCGTGAACTTGCTAATGTCGTTGAGCATGCAGTTATTATGAGTACGGGTTATATGATTTTTGTTGATGATCTGCCAGTAGGGTTTCAGCGAGAAATTACTCAAAATATTGCGGTGATGGAAAGAGAGCCTAAAGTAAAAGAACGGCTTGATACACCAATAAAATTAAAAGACAGCTTAAAACAGTATGAGAAAGAGGTAATTGAACGAACTTTAATAATTTATCAAGGTAATCGAATCGACACAGCTAAAGCATTGGGGATCAGTCGTCGCGCTTTAATGTATAAACTTCAGGAATATAGTATTAATTGACTGTCGTAATGTTATTTATGCTCATCTATTTTTGGTTACCTTTGTCACATTAATTAGTGTTCAGGTGAAATTTCTTGCAGCGGTGAGTGCAAGAAATTGCACCTGCTGGCGCTTGCTATTTTCTTGGTTTTTTAGCTGCGTAAAAATACTCCCTTAAAATTCATGTAAATAGGTTTGCATATATTCATTTTCTTCTGCTGATAAATAATGGCCTGCTCATTGCAATTACCTTGGTGTAGCCCAGTAAGGGTAAATTCTAAGGAGCCGCAATGAAAAATAAAAAAATACCTCTCGCTGATGTGATCCCTTATTTCCGTGATGGGATGACGATTATGTTTGGCGGGTTTATGGGGGTTGGGACACCGCCATTATTAATCGAAGCCTTGCTTGAATCTGGTGCCAAAGATTTAACTATCATTGGCAATGATACCGCATTTGTAGATACCGGCGTTGGCCCGCTGATTAGTCGTGGTCGAGTCAAAAAAGTGATTGCCTCTCACATCGGTACTAATCCTGAAACTGGGCGTCGGATGATCGCTGGCGAAATGCAGGTTGAGCTTGTCCCACAGGGTACGCTGATTGAGCGTATTCGCTGTGGCGGTGCTGGGCTAGGGGGATTTTTAACCCCAACGGGCGTTGGAACCGTGGTTGAGGAAGGCAAACAAAAGATTGTCCAAAACGGTATTGAATATTTATTAGAACTTCCGCTACGTGCCGATTTGGCACTGATCCATGCATATACCGCCGATAATGTCGGCAATCTTACTTATCAACTCACCGCCAGAAATTTTAATCCCATTATTGCCTTAGCTGCCGATCTGGTTATTGCTCAAACGGACCAGATGGTTGATGTCGGCTGTATCCAGCCCGATCAGGTTGTCACGCCTGGCGCATTGATTGATTACGTTGTGGTTTCACCGGAGGTTTGCTCATGAATGCGAAAGAGTTAATTGCGCGCCGTGTTGCGCTGGAACTTGAAGACGGCAACGTTGTGAATTTAGGCATTGGGCTGCCGACGCAGGTGGTGAATTATTTGCCTGAGGGAATTGATATCACCCTGCAATCAGAGAATGGATTTTTAGGTTTAGGCCCGGTGACTGAAACCTGTCCAAACTTGGTGGATGCTGGAGGCAAACCTTGTGGCCTGCGGGCCGGGGCTGCAATGTTTGATAGCGCGTTTTCGTTTGCGCTGATTCGCGGTGGCCACGTAGATGCTAGTATTCTCGGGGGGTTGCAGGTTGATCAGCAGGGAAACTTAGCGAATTGGATGGTGCCGGGGAAAATGGTTCCAGGTATGGGCGGAGCGATGGATTTAGTGACCGGAGCTCGCCACGTGATTATCGCCATGGAGCACTGCGCCAAAGATGGCTCGGCGAAAATTTTACCGCGCTGTACTTTGCCATTAACGGCTAAAAACTGTGTTGATATGATTGTTACTGAGCTTGCCGTATTTGTGTTGTCGCAAGGTGAGCTCGTTTTAAAAGAACACGCACCAGGCGTAACTTTGCAAACCATCCAGCAGAAAACGGCAGCGGCATTTCGCGTTGCACCTGACCTTTCTGTAATGCCGATTCCGGTTGATGGAGCGCAGGTATGATTGGACGTATATCACGCGCGATGTCAGCGTTGGTAAGTCGCTACCTGCCTGACCCTCTTATTTTTGCCATGTTGTTGACGATAATTATGTTCGTTATCGGGTTCTCTTTTACCCCAAATTCTGCGCTGGATATGGTGCAAATGTGGGGCGACGGGTTCTGGAACCTGCTGGGATTCGCGATGCAGATGGCGTTAATTATTGTTACCGGCCACGCTTTAGCCAGCTCCCCGCCGGTTAAACGAATTCTGAAAGACGTAGCATCTCTGGCAAAAACACCCGCCCAGGGCGTGATGCTGGTGACGTTCTTCGGGCTGGTTGCTTGTGTGATTAATTGGGGATTTGGGTTGATCGTTGGTGCTATGTTTGCGCGAGAAGTGGCTCGCCGAGTTCCTGGCTCTGATTACCCGCTGCTAATTGCCTGCGCTTACATTGGCTTTATGACATGGGGAGGCGGACTATCTGGTTCGATGCCGTTACTGGCGGCAACTCCTGGTAATCCTGTTGAGCATATCGCCGGGTTGATCCCCGTTAGCCATACGCTATTGTCTGGCTCCAATATTTTTATCACCTTGGCGTTGATTATCGTATTGCCGTTCGTCACCAGAATGATGATGCCAAAAGCGAACCAGGTTAATTCGATTGATCCTGCGCTTTTAGCCGACGATGTTGATTTTCAAAGAACATTGTCAGCAGAGGCAACGGTGGCTGAAAAAATGGAAGAAAGTCGAATTATTACTTTCATTATCAGTCTACTGGGCCTGTGCTATCTCGCGTTCTATTTCTGGAAGAACGGTTTCAACCTCACCATCAACATCGTCAATTTGTTGTTCATGATTGCGGGTTTGCTGCTGCATAAAACGCCAATGGCGTATATGCGGGCAGTAACCGCAGCGGCACGCAGCACAGCCGGTATTTTGGTGCAGTTTCCTTTCTACGCGGGTATCCAACTGATGATGGAACACTCGGGGCTAGGCGGAATGATTACGCAATGGTTTATCGAGATTGCGAACAAAGACACTTTTCCTGTAACGGCTTTCTTTAGCTCAGCGATTATTAATTTTGCTGTTCCTTCTGGTGGGGGTCATTGGGTGATCCAAGGGCCTTTTGTAATACCCGCAGCCCAAGCACTCGGCTCTGATTTGGGCAAAGCCACCATGGCGATAGCCTATGGCGAGCAGTGGATGAACATGGCGCAGCCTTTCTGGGCATTGCCAGCGTTGGCCATAGCGGGATTGGGAGTACGCGACATTATGGGTTATTGCGTCACCGTGCTGCTCCTGACGTGTCCCATTTTCATCATTGGCTTGGTCTTCTTCTAGGGAATTTCATTATGGAAAATGTAGTTATTGTTAGCGCAACCCGTACTGCCGTTGGCAGCTTTAATGGCTCACTCTCTTCTATTTCTGCGGTTTCCCTTGGGGAGATCGTCATTCGAGAGGCATTAAAGCGTGCTGGCGTGGATGTGAACTTGGTTGATGAAGTTATTATGGGCAATGTGCTTCAGGCCGGGTTAGGACAAAATCCTGCACGGCAGGCGGCTCTTAAGGCCGGTATTGGGCAGCAAGTGCCTGCCTATAGCGTTAATAAAGTATGTGGATCCGGCTTAAAATGTGTCGCTTTGGCTGCTCAGGCTATTCGTGCAGGTGATGCCAGAGCTGTTATTGCCGGTGGTATGGAGAATATGAGCCGAGCGCCTTATCTGTTGGAAAGTCAAGCTCGCTGGGGATACCGGCTAGGTGATGGTCAAGTTTATGATGTGATTTTGCGCGATGGGCTTATGTGTGCAACCGAAGGTTATCACATGGGGATCACCGCAGAGAATGTGGCTAAGGAGTACGGTGTTAGCCGTGAAGAGCAGGATCGCCTAGCCTTTTCCTCGCAGCAAAAAGCATCGTCAGCGATTGCCAATGGGCATTTTGAGAAAGAAATTACGCCAGTAGTAATTAAGAGTAAAAAGGGCGATCAAATTTTTTCTGTGGATGAACATCCGCGTATGACATCGTTAGATAAATTAGCCAGCTTAAAGCCAGCCTTCATATCTGATGGAACGGTAACGGCGGGCAATGCCTCTGGTATTAACGATGGCTCAGCGGCTCTGGTTTTGATGTCTGAAAGCATGGCAAAAGAACAGGGTTTAATGCCGTTAGCACGGATCCGTAGCTATGCTAGCGCGGGTGTTGAGCCAGCACTGATGGGGATGGGGCCGGTACCTGCAACGCAATTGGCGTTGAGAAACGGTGGTTTGGCTTTGGCAGATATTGATCTGATTGAAGCTAATGAAGCCTTCGCTGCGCAGTTTGGTGCCGTGGCCAAAACTCTGCGTTTTGATGAAGATAAAGTGAACGTCAACGGTGGGGCGATAGCATTGGGTCATCCTATTGGTGCAAGCGGTGCTCGTATTTTGGTGACTCTGTTACATGCTTTGGCCGCGAGAGATAAAACGCTAGGTTTAGCAACCTTGTGCATAGGCGGAGGGCAGGGGATCGCCATGGTCGTTGAGCGCATATAGCGCATAAAAAAAGGGGAGAGCTGTTTTAGCTCCCCCTTCAGTGATACAAAATCAAAATGAATTACAGCGCTGCAATTACCGCTTGCTGTTCGATGAGCTTCGCTTTGGCATCGGCGTAACCGTTCATCTTCTCACGCTCTTTGGCAACAACGGCCTCAGGTGCGCGAGCCACGAAACCTTCGTTAGACAGTTTCGCTTCGATACGGCCAATTTCAGCTTCGATCTTAGCCACTTCTTTCGCTAAGCGATCAAGCTCGGCGTCTTTGTCGATAAGGCCAGCCATTGGGATCAGCAATTCTGCACCGTCAACCAGCTTGGTGACAGAAACTGGGCCTTTATCGCCCGCAGCCAGCACTGTGATGCTTTCCAGACGCGCCAGAGCCTGAATGAAGCTTAGGTTTTCCTGTACGCGACGCTGAGCATCCGCGCTGCATTCACGCAGCAGCAGTTCCAGTGGCTTGCTTGGCGCAATATTCATCTCGGCGCGAATGTTACGCACGGCGATAATGGTTTGCTTGATCCATTCCAGATCGGCCAGCGCTTTTTCATCAACCTGAGATGCGTCGTATTCTGGGAATGGCTGCAACATGATGGTGTCCGCAGTAATCCCTTTCAGGCCTTTCACACGCTGCCAAATGGTTTCGGTGATGTATGGGATCACCGGATGCGCCAAGCGCAGCAGGGCTTCGAGCACGGTGACCAGCGTATTACGGGTGCCGCGCAGTTCAGCTTCAGAACCACCGTTCATGACCGGCTTAGCCAGTTCCAGATACCAGTCACAGAACTGGTTCCACGTGAACTCATACAGAATATTGGCAGCCAGATCGAAGCGGAAGTTATCCAGTGCTTCGCGGTAAGCTTTTACCGTCTGGTTGAATTCGGACAGGATCCAACGGTCTGCCAAGGACAGAACCATTTCGCCGCCGTTCACACCGCAATCCTGATCTTCCGTGTTCATCAGTACGAAGCGGCTTGCGTTCCACAGCTTGTTACAGAAGTTACGATAACCTTCTAAGCGCTTCATATCCCAGTTGATATCACGACCGGTAGAGGCTAGCGCTGCTAAGGTGAAGCGCAGGGCATCAGTACCGTGTGGCTCGATGCCTTCTGGGAACTGTTTTTCGGTACGTTTAGCAATTTTTTCAGCCAACTGTGGCTGCATCATATTGCCGGTACGCTTCTCTAACAGTTCTGGCAGAGAAATACCGTCGATCATATCCAGTGGATCGATGACGTTACCCTTAGACTTAGACATTTTCTGTCCTTCGTCGTCACGGATAAGACCGGTCACATAGACGGTTTTGAATGGAACCTGTGGTTTGCCATTTTCATCTTTCACGAAGTGCATGGTCAGCATGATCATGCGCGCGATCCAGAAGAAGATGATGTCGAAACCGCTGGTTAACACGTTCGTTGGGTGGAACGTTTTCAGCGCTTCGGTCTGTTCAGGCCAGCCCAGCGTTGAGAAAGTCCACAGACCAGAAGAGAACCACGTATCCAGAACGTCGTCGTCCTGTTTCAGTTCAACGTCTGCGCCCAAGTTATTTTCACGGCGTACTTCTTCTTCGTCACGACCAACGAATACGTTGCCTTCGTTGTCGTACCAAGCGGGAATGCGATGACCCCACCACAGCTGACGAGAAATACACCAGTCTTGAATGTCGCGCATCCAAGAGTAGTACATGTTTTCGTACTGTTTAGGAACGAACTGGATTTCACCTTGTTCAACGGCTTCAATCGCCACTTTCGCCAGCGGCGCAGTGCGAACGTACCATTGGTCGGTCAGCATCGGCTCGATAACCACGCCGCCACGGTCGCCGTAGGGAACGGTAAGATCGTGAGGTTTGATTTCAACCAGCAGGCCCGCTTCGTCACAGGCTTTTACCACGGCACGGCGAGCGGCAAAACGCTCCATGCCACGGAACTGTTCTGGGATTTCGTTGCTGTAAACGTCGGTTTCTTCGCCGTTGGTATCCAAGACTTCTGCTTCGTCACGAATGTCGCCGTCGAAGGTCAGGATATTGATCATTGGCAGTGCGTGGCGGCGGCCAACTTCATAGTCATTGAAGTCGTGCGCAGGGGTGATTTTCACGCAACCGGTGCCTTTTTCCATATCGGCGTGTTCATCACCGACGATAGGAATGCGACGGCCAACCAGCGGCAGAACCACGAATTTACCGATCAAATCTTTGTAGCGCGGATCTTCTGGGTTAACGGCAACACCGGTATCGCCCAACAGGGTTTCAGGGCGCGTAGTAGCCACCACCAGATAGTCTTTACCGTCGGCGGTTTTAGCGCCATCGGCCAGCGGATAACGCAGGTGCCACATGGAGCCTTTGGTTTCACGGTTTTCTACTTCCAGATCGGAGATAGCCGTGCGCAGTTTTGGATCCCAGTTAACCAGACGCTTACCGCGATAAATCAGGTCTTCTTTATACAGACGAACGAAAACTTCTTTCACCGCATTAGACAGGCCATCGTCCATGGTGAAGCGCTCGCGCTCCCAGTCGACGGAGTTGCCCAGACGGCGCATCTGACGAGTAATGGTGCCGCCAGATTCTTCTTTCCACTGCCAGATTTTGTCGATGAAGGCATCACGGCCATAGTCGTGACGAGTTTTGCCTTCTTCGGCCGCAATTTTGCGCTCGACGACCATCTGAGTGGCGATACCGGCGTGGTCGGTACCAACCTGCCACAGGGTATTTTTCCCCTGCATGCGCTGGTAACGGATCATGGTATCCATGATGGTCTGCTGGAAAGCATGACCCATATGCAGGCTGCCGGTGACGTTCGGCGGCGGGATCATAATACAGAAGCTTTCTTTACTGGTGTCGCCATTCGGCTTGAAGTAGCCCTGCTGTTCCCAGTGCTCGTAGAGCGGCTGCTCAATGTCTTGCGGGTTATATGTCTTTTCCATGGTTCGTCTGTTCTTTGATTTGATCGATCAGTGAGTTGGCGGCGTAGCCGTGGTCAATTGAAAGCCGACGCTGCGGTAGATTTTATAGCGCTCACGCGCCAACTGTTTTAAAGCGTCTTCATAAGGAACGAAGTCTATCACTTCATGGAAAGCAGTAGCAAAATCTGCGAACTCGGTCTGCAAGCAGATCATCAGTTCACGCGGCGAATTGCCCCGTTTTCCCGGCCATGAAAGTTCGACAGGAGCACCATAATGCGGGCCTTCACCGGCCAGATTATGCGGCACAAACTGGTGCGGGTCGCGGGCCCAAAGGGCTTCATCTAACTTTTGAGCCTGTTCCTGACTTTGGCAAGCCAATAAAATTCGTTTACCGGAGCGCCAGTGTTGGGCGGCGAGATCACAGGCCAAAGCCTCAACGGCATCCAGTTCACCATCAGGTTGATGATGCTCCATGAGATAGAAGGTTGCCTGTTTCATGATGTGATATAGCCTTACGCTTGTGCAGCACTTATGAAGTAATGAAATACAATAACGAAAGACCCCCTCCCAGTCACCTCTCAAACCGAGGGCTGGGGTGGGGGTTCTCTTTATTTTAACTCAATTTTGTTAATCGTCGCCGTTTAGGCCTGCGCGATTGAGCAAGAACTGAGAAAGCATGGCAACAGGACGACCCGTTGCACCTTTTGCTTTCCCTGAACGCCATGCTGTGCCTGCGATATCCAGATGCGCCCAGCTATATTTGCGGGTGAATCGAGACAGGAAGCACGCTGCGGTAATCGCGCCGCCAGGACGACCACCGATGTTGGCCATATCGGCAAAATTGGAATCTAGCTGATCTTGGAATTCATCCATCATCGGCAGACGCCATGCGCGGTCACCGGCCTGTTCTGATGCGCTGATAAGCTCTGAAGCTAATGGGTTATGGTTTGCCATTAAGCCCGTCAAATGATGACCCAGCGCGATAACGCAGGCACCCGTTAACGTAGCCACATCGATAACCACGTCAGGTTCGAAACGCTCAACGTAGGTTAACACGTCACACAGAACTAAACGTCCTTCGGCATCGGTATTGAGCACTTCAACGGTTTGGCCGTTCATGGTGGTCAAAACATCACCGGGACGATAAGCGCGACCGCCCGGCATGTTTTCACAGCCAGCCAGTACGCCCACGATATTCAGCGGAAGCTGAAGCTCAGCAGCCATGCGCATCACGCCGTATACAGAAGCGGCACCGCACATGTCGTATTTCATCTCGTCCATGCTGTCAGCAGGCTTGATTGAAATACCGCCAGAGTCAAAGGTTAAACCCTTACCAACCAATACGATAGGTTTAGCATCTGGATTTTTGCTGCCCTTATACTCAATCACGGACATCAACGATTCATTTTGTGAACCTTGGCCCACGGCGAGATAGGCATTCATGCCCAGCTCTTTCATCTGCTGTTCACCGATAACGCGGGTGCTAACGTTCGGGCTGAAGCTATCGGCAAGCTGACGAGCCTGCGAAGCCAAATAGCCTGCGTTACAGATGTTTGGCGGCATATTGCCAAGATCTTTTGCAGCTTTAATACCGGCAGCAATGGCTAAGCCGTGCTGGATAGCGCGCTCGCCGCTGGTGAGTTCACGACGCGTTGGAACGTTGAACACCATTTTACGCAGTGGGCGGCGTGGTTCTGCTTTATTACTTTTCAGCTGATCGAAGGTATAAAGCGTTTCTTTTGCCGTTTCGACCGCCTGACGCACTTTCCAATAGGTATTACGGCCTTTGACGTGCAGCTCAGTCAGGAAGCAAACCGCTTCCATAGAACCGGTGTCATTCAGGGTATTAATCGTTTTTTGAATGACTTGTTTATACTGACGTTCGTCCAACTCTCGCTCTTTGCCACAGCCAATCAGCAAAATGCGTTCTGAGAGTACGTTAGGTACGTGGTGCAGCAAGAGTGTCTGACCCACTTTACCTTCCAGTTCGCCACGGCGCAGTAGGGCACTGATATAGCCATCGCTGATTTTATCGAGCTGTTCGGCGATTGGGGACAGTCGGCGCGGTTCGAAAACACCGACGACGATACAGGCGCTACGCTGTTTTTCCGGGCTACCGCTTTTTACACTGAACTCCATGCACTCTCCTGAATCTTAAAGGCAGCGGCGCGGGGCGATGACTAAGCTATACTCGTTTCTTGAAGCCAGAAACATTGCTCAAGTCACTATTATCTCGGCCCTTTGCCGTTGAACTGACTGGAACACTCATTCACGGTTTTCTCTGATGATGGTGGCTTTTATCCACTTTTTCATAGGAAATCGCGCGATTTTCTCTCATTCTGCAAGGCTTTTTATGGGCTGTGCAGAGGGACGTTATATAATCGGTAGTTATTTTCTCGTTTTCGTTGCTAACGATTACGGTACAATTGTTTTACTGTACAATCAGTTTACCCTGCTTATCGCGATGTTGCTGCGGTGTTCGTTGTTTGCTGCAACGACAACAAGTTTGGGTATGCATCATACGTAGTGGGTGATTAGCCTTCTACGATATGTCAGTTATAAGTGTGTTCCTATAGGTTACACTTGAGACACATGCTGTAATGCTATTCTGATTGTAACCGCCGCCATAATCATCATAAAAATGGCGGGTTAGCGTAGAAATTATCTATTTTCCTGCAAAAAGACAAGTTTTCACAGGCGTAATAAGCGTGATCATCATTAGATATCTGGTACGGGAAACGTTTAAGAGTCAGATTGCTATTCTATTTATCCTGCTGCTGATCTTTTTTTGTCAAAAGATGGTGCGGATACTCGGAGCGGCAGTTGACGGCGAAATTCCGACAAACTTAGTGTTATCTCTCCTTGGGCTAGGTGTGCCCGAGATGGCTCAGCTTATTCTGCCTCTTAGCCTGTTCCTCGGGCTATTGATGACGCTGGGTAAACTGTATACCGAAAGTGAAATCGTGGTTATGCACGCCTGCGGCTTAGGCAAAGGCGTACTGATAAAAACCGCGATGATCCTTGCCTTCATTACCGGCGCGTTTGCATTGGTCAACGCGTTTTGGGTGAGTCCGTGGTCATCGTTTCACTCTGATGAAGTGATGGCCGAAGCCAAGGCAAACCCCGGTTTAGCTTCGATGGTGGAAGGACAATTCCAGCCGTCGAAAGATGGCAACTATGTGCTGTTCGTGGGCGACGTGAAGGGCAAAAAGTTTGAAAACATCTTTTTAGCTCAGCTCCGTCCTAACGGCACCCAACGCCCATCGGTGGTTGTGGCGGATACTGGCCATATGGAAGGGCGCCCAGACGGTTCTCAGCAGGTGGTATTGGATACCGGTACACGCTATGAAGGCACCGCGATGCTGCGTGATTTCCGTATCACCGACTTTGTGAATTACGAAGCGGTCATCGGCCATCAGGCGGTGGTGCTTAATCCAAGCAATGCCGATCAGGCGCCGATGACAGCGCTGTGGGAATCCAAAGAAAACGACTTCCGTGCGGAGCTGAACTGGCGTATTACGCTGGTGTTCTCTGTCTTCGTGATGGCGTTAATGGTGGTTCCTTTGAGCGTGGTTAACCCACGCCAAGGGCGTGTGCTGAGTATGCTGCCAGCCATGTTGCTCTATCTAATCTTCTTCCTGCTGCAAAGCTCGATACGTTCTAATGCGGCGAAGGGCAAAATTGATCCGTTTATCTGGGTTTGGGCGGTGAACGGATTCTATCTGTTGCTCGCAGTTGCGTTGAATATTTGGGATACGCTGCCGATGCGCCGGATCCGTGCGCGAATCACCGGTAAAGGAGTCGCCTGATGCTTGGAGTATTAGACCGTTACATTGGGCGCACGATTTTCAGCACCATCATGGCAACGCTGTTTATGCTGGTGTCGCTGTCTGGGATTATCAAGTTCGTTGATCAGCTACGTAAAGTAGGGCAGGGCGATTACTCTGCGGCAGGCGCGGGTCTTTTCACCTTGCTCAGCGTGCCAAAGGATATTGAAGTCTTCTTCCCAATGGCTGCCTTGCTGGGGGCGCTATTAGGCCTCGGTATGCTGGCTCAGCGCAGTGAGTTGGTGGTGATGCAGGCGGCAGGTTATACCCGTATGCAGATTGCCTCTTCGGTGATGAAAACCGCGATTCCGTTGGTGATCCTCACGATGGCCATTGGTGAGTGGGTTGCGCCACAGGGCGATCAGGCTGCACGCAACTACCGTGCCCAACAGATGTATGGCGGTTCGTTGCTATCGACGCAAAACGGACTATGGGCAAAAGACGGTAGCGATTTTATCTTTATTCAGCGTGTGACCGGTGAGAAGACGATTCAAGGTATCAGTATTTATACCTTTGATAAAGAACGTCATTTGCAAAAGCTACGCTATGCCAACTCAGCAACGTTTGAGGGCAATCAGTGGAAGCTCTCGCAGGTGGAAGAATCAAATCTCACCGACAGCAAAAGGATCACCGGTTCACAAACGATTAGCGGTATGTGGAAAACCAACCTAACGCCAGACAAACTGGGCGTGGTTGCCATGAGCCCTGACTCGCTGTCGATCAGCGGCCTCTACCACTATGTGAAATACCTCAAGCAAAGCGGTCAAGAATCTAGCCGTTATCAGCTCAATATGTGGAGCAAAATTTTTGCACCGCTGTCTGTTGCAGTCATGATGTTGATGGCGCTGTCCTTTATTTTTGGTCCATTGCGCAGCGTTCCGATGGGCGTGAGGGTATTGACGGGGATCAGCTTCGGCTTCTTGTTCTACGTACTTGACCAGATTTTTGGGCCGCTAAGTTTGGTATACAGCGTACCTCCAGTATTAGGCGCTCTGCTGCCAAGTCTGCTGTTCTTGTTGATCAGTATTTATATGCTGCTCAGAAAATCGTAGTGACGTAGCGCAATCTCTAAATATAAAACGGGCCATTCTTATGGCCCGTTTTTTTATGTTTAAATCCAATGGGTATCGTGTGGATCTGGCCTCGGTGTTAACTCAAGATTCTTTTTTGGCTCCTGCCATAGCTGCTCGGTGAGTTGAAAAATAGAGACTGCCTTGGCTAGCGTATCGGCCTGCTCTTCTACATTCGCAGCGGTAGTGGCAACTTGTTCCACTAACGCAGCATTCTGCTGGGTCACCTGATCCATCTGGTTAATGGCGATACTTACCTGAGCAACACCGCGGCTTTGTTCGTCAGAGGCATAAGAAATACTGTCGACGATGCTGGTTGCTTTGTTGACGTTAAGCACGATGTCGGCCATGGTATCTCCCGCGTGCTCAACGAGTGACATCCCTTCTTTAATATCGTTGCTAGACGTTGCAATGAGATCGTTGATCTCTTTTGCTGAAAGTGCGCATCGTTGAGCCAAGTTACGGACTTCACCGGCAACAACGGCAAAACCGCGCCCTTGCTCTCCCGCTCGAGCGGCTTCAACTGCGGCATTAAGGGCTAATATATTGGTTTGGAAGGCGATGCCGTCGATTACGCTAATAATATCGCTCATTTTCTGTGCGCTATGGTTAATCGTACGCATTTTAGCAATGACCGACTCCATCACCTGCTCACCGCTATGGGCAATGCTGGCGGTACTATTGATCATTTGGGCGGCTTGCTGCGCATTATCGGCGTTTTGCTGCACGGTGGCGGTGATTTGCTCCATGCTGGCGGCTGTCTGAGCCAGCGCCGCCGCCTGTTCCTCGGTTCTGCTCGAAAGGTCAGTGTTACCCGCAGAGATTTCGTGAGTGCCTATATTGATAGACTCAACGCCCTGTCGCACGCTAGAAACGGTTGTGCGTAATCCATCCTGCATTTTTTGCAACCCAGCCATTAACAGTCCAATCTCGTTGCTATTTTGTATGTTAATGACGCTACGTAGGTCACCCTGCCCAATGAGTTCGAAGTATCTAGTCGCTTCTCGCAGTGGATGAACGAGGACTCTTTTAATCCAAAAATGTACGGCTAAGCACATCAATACGCATAAAATTAGGGCAATGATGAGCAAACGGATAAATTCGGAATAGGCCTGTAGGGCTGCGTCTCTAGCGTCGTCGTTGTTTTTAAGCGAGATGCCAATGTATTTTTTCACCCATCCTTGAAATATGGCTCGCGTTTCTAATTTTTCGGTTTTCAACTGAAAAAGCTTATCAACCACGATGCTTGCGGAGGGTTCTGATAAAGCAATGTTTATCTGTTTCTCTATATTATCGGCGTTGTCTTTGTATGCATTTTTTATCTCATCACCTAGTTTGAGATCGTGATTAGTTAACCCAGGGATCCCCCAAAAAACATCAAAAGACTTATTGGCTAGCGCCATCTTTTCACGAGCGACTTGGAGAGACTCTTTATTGACAGCGCCTTGTGGGTTAACGGCATATTCGAGAACAATATTATTGATGGCCGACTGAGCTTGTTGGAGATACGCGCCGCTGCTGCTTAATGCATTTTGCTCATCGGCGATAACACTCATCGTACTAATGCTATCGCTATTTTTTTTGATGAAATAGAAGCCAATCAGGTTAGAGCCTATTTGTATCAAACCAAATAAATACAGCACCAACAGCATCCCGCTGGCGATTTTAATATTTTTAAACATAGGTGTAGCTCCATTAGTAAACCACATCTTTGGAAAGGTTTTTCCGTGGTAATTGCGTTATCGGAGATAACCTAAATTTATTTAGGGTGAAAATTATTATATTTTTCAATATTAAAATATTATTATTGGTTGGATGGAATAGGTTTTATATATATGTTTAATATAATTCTTAGATCGAATTAAGGGGCATAAATATGCCCCTTAATAAATGTGATTATACTCAAGCCAAAGTTATTGCTGCTGCTGCGCGAGCTCGCTGACTAACTGATTAACACCATCGCTCATATTAGTAAATTTGGTTAGTTCAGTGCGGGCAACAACCGCAAATACGCCAACGTTTTTGTCTGGGATCATCGCCATATAGGTAATGAAGCCTCCGCCGCCGCCAGTTTTTTGTATGATACCCGGCAAACCGTTTTGCGGTGCCATATATACCCAGCCTAAGCCCAGCGCCGAGGCTTTACCCGGAACATCCATTCCTTTAACCAAAGTCAGTTTTTCGCGCTGATAGTACATTTTCAGCAACTTATCGGCATAAGGGCTACGAGGATGGGTTGATGAGGATAGAAACTGCTGCATCCAACGCTGCATATCTTCTGGCGTGGAATATACACCACCGCTGCCAATCGCAGCCAAACTACTTTGGCATGGGCTTGCACCACGTGCGGGGACGATCATCCGCGAGCACTGTTCAGGTGAGGGGGTATATGTGGTGTCTTTCATGCCCAACGGCAGCGTAACTTTCTCTTTGAGCAAGCTTGGATACGCTCTGCCCGTGGCCTGCGCAAGCGCATCGGCCAGCAGATCAAACGCCAAATTTGAATAAGATGCTCGAACGCCCGGTGGCACCGAGACTTTCGCGCTTTTCATCCATTGCCAGCGATCGTATTTCGTTGGCCAAGTAAACACGTCACGATGTGCCACGCCGCCTGGCTGTTCACGTGGTAAACCGCTGGTGTGAGAGGCGAGATTCATCAGCACAATCGGCTGGTTGGCGGTATAGGACGGAACCCGCATTCCACTTGGCGCGTATTTTCTCAATGGATCATAGAGACTGACTTTCCTTTCATCGGCGAGCTTAACCAATACTTCGCTGGTCATGAGTTTGGTAAGGGAAGCAATACGGATTAAAGAGTCTTTACGTGGGCGGGTATCATTGCCGGGGCGAGTTTCGCCAAAACTTCTAAACACCTGCTGGTTGTTATCGATAGCAACCATGGCCATTGCCGCGGCACCGCTATTATAAAAAATATGTTCGGCGTAACCATCCACCACCTGTGAAGCGAGAGGTTGAGGTTGTTGAGCATAGCTTGTGAGTGGCAGTACCGCACAGGCGACGCCCAGCAGCGTCGCAGGGAAAAATTTCAACACGCGTTTATCCATTTATTCAGGCAAGAGACAGGTCAGATTTTCTAGTGGGAACATCTTAATGCTAACCGTGTGCGCTGGCAGAGCGGAATTCATCAGTTTTTTGTAAATAAAACCAAACGGTACATGTAGAAACAAAAATGGTTGTGACGTAGCTCACACACGGAGCTAATCTTAGAATAGAACGCAGTCTGGTTTGGTGATGACAAAAATACGTTAAGAAGATGAGCACTAATGTTTTCCTCTTTTGCGTTTGTGCACATATAATGCGCATCCAGTCTTCACTGGCTAAAATCGACAACCGCCTGTGCGCGGTACTAGCACCCAACAGGAATATAAACATGAAAATGAGTATCCGTGCGCTCTTCACGGTGCTTCTGGCAACGACTGCTTTTATGCAGTCTGCATTTGCCGTGGTATACCCTTTACCGGCGAATAACAGCCGTCTGATTGGTGAAAACATTCAGGTAAAAGTGCCAGAAGATAACAAACAGCCTCTGGAACATTTTGCTGCTCAGTACCAAATGGGCCTGAGTAACATGTTGGAAGCGAATCCGGGCGTAGATGCATACCTGCCAAAACCGGGTATGACGCTGACTATTCCGCACCAGTTGATTCTGCCTAATACTCCACGTGAAGGCATTATCATCAACAGTGCAGAGATGCGTTTGTACTACTATCCAAAAGGCTCTAAAACCGTCGTGGTTCTGCCGATTGGTATTGGTGAGTTAGGTCGTGATACGCCAATGAACTGGGTCACTTCGGTTCAGCGTAAAAAAGCGGGCCCAACGTGGACGCCAACCAAAAAAATGCACGAAGAGTATGCCGCTAACGGTGAGACTCTGCCGCAGGTATTCCCTGCCGGTCCAGATAACCCAATGGGCCTGTACGCGCTGTACATCGGCCGTTTGTATGCGGTTCACGGTACTAACGCCAACTTCGGTATCGGCCTGCGCGTAAGCCACGGCTGCGTGCGCCTGCGTGATGACGATATCAAATACCTGTTTGATAACGTTCCAGTTGGTACTCGCTTGCAGTTCATCAATGAACCTGTAAAAGCGACCGTAGAGCCTGATGGATCTCGCTATATCGAGGTTCACAATCCGCTGTCTACCACTGAGCAGCAGTTCAACTCTGACGCGCCAGTTCCTGTGGTGCTGACCGACGCTATCAACAAAATTGTTTCTGATCCAAGCGTTCAGACCAGCGCAGTTGATAATGCTGTAGCAGCACGCTCAGGCATGCCAATTAAAATCAACTGATTGCATAATCACTTGATGTGAGTTACCGAAAGGCGGGATATATCCCGCCTTTTTTACGTCTCACGCTCAGAGATGCGCTGCGGTTTCATGCAGATGACGCCATAACACTTTCCCCTGACTGTCTTTTTCAAAGACTGCCGTTGAGAAGCGAACGGTTTTTGGCTGTTCCGGCTGAGTCTGTGTTTCTTTATAGCTAACGACCGCGCCATTTTCCCATTCAGCGATGATGGTCATCTCTGAGACTTCAATACTCAGCCCTGCTTTGACTCCTCCATTTGCGCGGAAAAATGTACACACCGCAGGATAATTCAGCTGCATGCCACTCATCCCCACCATGGTGAATGCAGGGCTAAAATGCGATAGCAGCTGTTCACAGAGCGCTTCGCTGGCAGACGCATTGGCAAACCACCGCTGAATGAGCTCATGTGATTCGACAACTTCAACAAAATACGGGTTATTTGCAGACATAAGGTTTCCTAGAGAGAAGCGTATACCGCAATGTAATGACGGAGCTTACGAACAGCAACCCCAGAGAGACAGGGGCAAACGTTATAATCTCTCCTATAGGCATACGAAAACGAGATTACGCTAGGCAAAAACGACGCACCAACCGCTGCTAGACCGCAGATTAAGCGCGATAATTGCTGATAAAACACTCGCACAGATGTTTTTTGCCGCACCTTCGTCGTTTTTTTAGGCACTTAAACAATTGAATGCAGGATAAGTATTGCGTGAGGGTCGTGGCTAGGTATAATGCACTCGTTTTCCGCATACTACTTCTGTGCCGAAGTGGCGAAATCGGTAGACGCAGTTGATTCAAAATCAACCGCCGCAAGGTGTGCCGGTTCGAGTCCGGCCTTCGGCACCATTAGTATGTAAATAGACCTCAACTGAGGTCTTTTTTTATGTCTAAAATCCAGTCCCCGCAAGGCTTTGCCCCGCTTTTCAGTCAACCGACGTCAATCTGACTTACCCCACATCAACATGCTTGTGAGTATAGAACCGAGTATATATGCTGGTTCGATAATGCTTATATACTCACGGCAGCATATGGAAGGATTACCATCATGGCCCTGACTGATACCAAGGTGCGTTCGGCAAAACCTGAAGCAAAGGAATACTCGCTCGTCGATGGCGACGGCATGTTTTTGCTGATACACCCTAACGGCTCTAAATACTGGCGTTTCCGCTTTCGCTTTGGAGGCAAGCAACACCTGATGGCCTTTGGCGTTTACCCCGAAACGTCACTAGCTAATGCTCGGCAAAAGAGGGAAGAGGCCAGGAGGCTTGTTGCTGCCGGTGTCGATCCTCGTGAGCATAAGCGTGCAGTAAAAGAAGAACAGGCTAAAGAGGTCATCACTTTTGAATCAGTTGCCAGAGACTGGCATGCCAGTAATCAAAAGTGGTCTGAGTCGCACAGTGGCCGTGTTCTTAAAAGTCTCGAAGATAATTTGTTCGATGCTATTGGTAAGCGGAATATCGCTGAGTTAAAAACCAGAGATTTACTTATTCCCATTAAAGCCGTAGAGATGTCTGGACGTCTTGAGGTGGCGGCGCGTCTACAGCAACGAACAACAGCAATAATGCGCTTTGCCGTGCAAAGCGGATTAATCGACTACAACCCCGCACAAGAGATCGCTGGAGCGGTTGCAACAGCTAAACGACAGCATCGCGCTGCGCTAGAACTTAATCGCATTCCTGAACTACTTCATCGAATTGATTCCTACACTGGTAGACCACTAACACGCTTAGCTGTGGAGTTGACGTTGTTGGTCTTTATCCGCTCTAGTGAACTGCGATTTGCTCGTTGGTCAGAAGTCGATTTTGAAACTGCTATGTGGACGATTCCGGGAGAGCGTGAGCCACTGGAAGGTGTGAAGCATTCACATCGAGGATCAAAGATGCGCACTCCTCATCTTGTTCCTTTGTCCCGGCAAACTCTATTGATTCTGGAAAAGATCAAAAGTATGAGTGGGAATCGCGAGCTAATTTTTGTGGGCGATCATGATCCTCGTAAGCCGATGAGTGAGAACACTGTTAACAAGGCTTTGCGTGTGATGGGCTACGATACGAAAGTTGAAGTTTGCGGGCATGGTTTCAGGACTATGGCATGTAGTTCATTGATTGAATCGGGGTTGTGGTCGAAGGATGCGGTAGAACGGCAGATGAGTCACCAGGAACGTAACTCTGTGCGTGCGGCTTATATTCATAAGGCTGAGCACTTGGGGGAGCGCAGGCTGATGGTGCAGTGGTGGGCGGATTATTTGGATGTGAATCGAGAAGCAGTCATATCTCCATTCGAATACGCAAAACTCAACAATCCATTGAGGTAAGAAAAATAGTGCAACGATACGCCGCAGCTGATACTGCGGCTGTTATTCATTTTTAGAGGGCTTCTAACATATTAATTTCGTATATATCAGGAAGGTCATCGTCAGCGAATTACAATTCGGTGTTCCAGTTTCCGAAATATCGCTTCAATTTTTCGATGGTATGACGCCACCTCGGTGCCGTTGGCCTGCACACCGTGTTTTGATTATCGAAGAAGCCGACCTCGCTCACTGCCTCTTGTTCACTACGGGTTTCAAGCCATTTAACAGAGACAAAATATTCTGATTTATCGGGATCATCGGAGTTGTCGCGATACCAGGCACCAAACTTGAGCACGTCCATTGCGAGTTTTTCGCCATCGTCAGTGTTAACCATAAAACTGCTGGCCGGTTCAACGGCACTCTGCACCAGCCCTACGCCCACATAACCTGTTTTAGGAATATTGACCCAGACGCGGTCGCCCGGTTGGAGCTGTTTTAACGTCTGGCTGTACCAGCTTCCGCCACCTGCACTAATAAAACCGTAGCGACGAGCCTCTTCCCAAACCCGGCTGTGTGGGTCGCCAAATGAAACGTAAAACTCACCGTTCCAGGGTTCTTTAGTGCTGCCATTTACGCTTGAAATTGCCTGTGTGGCATTGGTTTGCGTTTCGCTCGGATCGATAAGCCAGGTGCGGCTTAAAAGCTGTTCGTTACCGTGCTGGAACACCTTAAAGAACAGGATGTTAATTGAGATACCATTCTTGCTAAGATAGTCGACGATTCGCTCGGTGGACGGATCCAATTCAGCTGCGACAATGATGATTTGGTGCGACTGGTTCAGTGAATCTTCTTCCAGTTCGATATTGAAGCGTTGTTTAAACGCGTCGCCTAAATTACCGCCGCGGGAGAATTTCTCGTAAATCTGTGACAGACGATCGGCGGTTAAGTCATCCACCCAAGAGGCGTAATCCAGCGCCTGGGCAACGACTTCACGCGGCGTGCGGTCGCGTTTAAGCTCAATCAGGATCAGCGAGGCATCCGGCGCAATCGCCAGTAGGTCGATACGCCCTTTGTCGAGCGTATTTTCCTGATGGCCGATGATCATCCATTGGTCAGAGAGAATGGAGGGATCGTTTAAGATCATCTTCTCCAACAGTTGCTCGCTGGCGAGTTTGCTGATGGTTAGCGGCTCGGGAGTCTCTCCTACCCGCCAGATAGCGTGATGAACTGGCATTAGTGCTTCCCCTTTAAATCTGAATTTCAAATTATTGTTTTGATATATGTTCTTACTTTAAAAAAGAAGTAACACTTCAATGGATGTCATATTAATGTCGTGGTATTAAAAATTAAGTACCGTATGATATTAACTCGAAAAATTTATTCATGGCATTTGCTCTCTATGAAATCAAACAGTGGCCTAAATATTTCAAAACTCTCTGCTGGTAATACCGGCACCATTGTTTTAGCAAATTCAGCTTTGTCACCCGCAAACTCTATGATTTCACTACCTGCGATGAAAGGTCGTTTGATGAACCATTTCTCAAGCAAATCCTCTTTATAAAACAATAGTTCTATAGATAAGTGAGAGCCTCCGCGCCCACCCCATGCTTGATCTTTTCCGTCAATAACTTGTTTTTTAATGTCATTATCCTTTGGAACAGGAAGCAACAAAGCGTAATGACATTCATATTTTAATTTTTTAGCTAATCCAGAATATGGGTCCATAACAATGTCCAGACCTTTAAGACCTTTCCAATCGTTATATGCATCGTCAAAGTCAAATAAGGCAAACATTTTTCTGTTAGGGAAGTTTAGCTTCAATTCATCACGGGAGAATAAATTTCTCAAGAAAGTACGGTCGAAAGCATTTTGAATTCCAAACGGACAGTTTCGTCTAGGGTTTAGCTTATCCCATGCGATGTTGAGAATTATTTCATCAGTGACCCCTTCAGTAAAAAGCACATTTCCAGATGATGTTTTGAGAAATTGATTTAATGCCAGTCTGGCTTCGGTTTCTGAAAAAGAGATGATCCCGGCAGATAAGTCACGAATAACCTGGTTTTTATCTTGCTTACAAAATTTTACCTTGTGGTTCTCAGAATATATCACGGAAATATATTTTTGCTCTAATGAAGCGATAGTTGAAGCACTGTGAGTAGTCACTAAAATGTGGTTTTTACATAACGCAATTGTATTAATTTCTTTAACTTGATTAATAAATTGATGCTGCCATTCTGGATGCAAAAAAGCATCAGGCTCATCAAGCAATGTCACACAGTTTTTATTTTTGAAAAACTCCGAGACTGCATAAACATAAACCGACTGAAATTGCCCATCACTGAAGGAGCTAATGTCACCTTCAATATTAGAATCTAATCGTAAGGGTACAGTTATATCAGAAAGCATTCCTAAAACTTTTAGGTTATCAAACTGCTGAAAAAGTTCATCCCAGCGCTTTTCAAATTTTTCTTGTAATTTCTTTATGGATATATACAGTATGTAGTGGTCTTCATCTTGAAAGTATCCTTCATTAACGGATATTTGATCAGTATTATCCCATATGCATTGCGATAAAGAATCAAGAAATTCTTTAGTAATGCCGACTGCATTCCAATATCGATCCGTTTCATCATTCAGCTGAATATTAAAATCTCTTTTACCCTTAGCATAATCAGGGCGATCTAACTTTAATCTGATGACAGGCTCAGTAACTTCTTTGGTGCCAGGTTTTGTCAGACCCAGCTTGCTAACTGCAAGTTTATTTAGAATATAATTTCTAGCAGGATTATCTTGATGCTGCGATATAATAAGAGTTAGAAGCAGACTTTTGTAATCTGGCCCAATCCCAATAAACTTACGTGAATCGGATAAATCAGCGCCTTTAATTTTTCTCTGAAATAATGATTTGTAATTACCAATTAAGCTAGACACAGTAGTATTATGTCCGGTGTAATATACAAGTATATTGTCAGGGAAAGGGGTTTTTTCTAATCTTCGTTGGCCAACCTCATCATTGATGAACAACTGATCCTTGGCCCATTCAATTTTGGTCACAATCCCATCAATTTCGTAAAATATGCCATACTCAAAACTAATTGTGTTGTTCTCTTGACCAAACTGATCAATATGACGAAAAATCTCAATGATAGCTTCAAAAAAATTAGATTTCCCGCTTGCATTTTTCCCAACAAAAACATCTATGCCATTATTATCATCAAAATCCATCTGGAAGTCATGAATGTTTTTGTATCTCGAAATGTAAATTGATTTTATGCGCACCCAACACTCCTTAGTATTTTATTAATTATGCAATAATGGCCGCATTAATTTTCAAAATGAAAAATAATAGAATCAGTTAAATTCTTTTTAATACCTTCACTTTTTACAACTAGATTTTTAAGAGCGTCGACAAGCACTAAAACACTTTCTATAACAGAAATTATCTTCTTTTTTTCATTATAAGGAGGTAATGCAACAGGCAATAGGGAAACTTGATTTCGTGTAACATTTTTCATTGATGCGCTGGTACCACCAGCTACTATTCCGTAATACTCACGTGAAAGCATAGAATTATTCACTATATTGATATAGTTAACATCTATCAAATCGGGAAATTGGAAACGTATAATTTTATCACTAAGCATTAAATGCTTAGGCACCGTTTGAGGTACAACCACAGAGCGGGCAACCAACTCGGATGTATTTGCTCTTGATAAAAGGAAATCATTCCCTTTAACTTCATATTCCTGTTTAGGCTCCAATTTTACCGGTAGCGCCTTGTTTTCCTCAGCATTGAACTCTCCCCAAGTAACTGCGCTGATTTTCAAGACCCCCCAGTCATCGCCATTTCTTGGATGTGACTCGCATTGCGGGCTCCACCCGGCCTCTGAACCAAGTGCCAAATCACCTAAACGACACCATTCCCATCCCATTGGTAGGACAAATCGTTTTTCCTCATCACTCACAGGCGGCAACGGTTTTTGTTTTTTAATTTTACCTTCTTTCACCAATTGCGCTTTTTCCTGCTCAATACGTTTAAGCAGTTCAGACGCAGGTTCGTCGTTAGGGTCTTGCGGCACCAGTTTACCCATTACCGCCAGTTGCAGAATGGTTTGCTTAAACGTGTCGATACTCGCTTCAGTGGTAAACAGTGTTTCGAAATGCTGGCTAATTCGCGCCCAGTTCTCGGCTGATTCTTCTGCGTTTTGGCTATCGATGAGCGTTGCCAGTAGTGTTTCTACAAGCTGAGAATGCGCATCTAGACTGGTCAGGGATTGTTGTTCCAGTTGATCGCAGAGTGACATCAATTCATTTACTTTATTAGTAATCCTAAATTGCTCTTCTAATGGCGGAATCATGAATGGATGAGAAGAAAACTCGTCAAATAATAAACTTTCAACTGTTGTGCCAACCTTTGTAAGGTTTTTAATTATATATCGTTCAAAACCATTCATCATAAGAAGAATATAGTTTTCGATATTAGCAATGAATGGAGCCAAGACCTTTAAATCCTGATTAACTGTACATTCAACACTTGTTATCGCAACAGGAAATTTTCTTCTTAGAATTCCGCTCCTTGCCACAAACAATAAACTTCCAGGACTAACCTTAGCCAAACCATCACTAATAGCAAAATCAGTAACACAATCTTCTGATGTATTAATTAAATGAGTTTTCATATCCTTTGGAGTTACCCAAGGGATATTCCCACCCCAATATTCACTTCTCATTTTACTTGGTGTTTTGCCTCCAGAAAAAGATCCGAGATGTGAAAGAGTTGCCCACTCCCACCCCACCGGCAATTCAAAAGGTTTCTCCTCTTCGCTAATTTCCGGTAAAGGCTTCTGCTTTTTAATCTTCCCTTGCTTTACCAGTTCCGCTTTCTCAGCAGCAATTCGCTTTAACAACTCAGAAGCCGGTTCATCGTTCGGATCTTGCGGCACCAGCTTGCCACGCACTGCCAGTTCCAGAATCAGCTCGCGCAGTTTCTTAATACCGTAGAGGTCGATTTTGCCATTACTGCCACGCCCGGCGGTTGAGCGGGTTTGCAGCGCAGAAGTCCAGGTATCGATATGCTTGGTGATCAGTTTTTCAACAGCCATCAGTTCGCCCCCTTATTACCTGCCAATGCAGCAGCGAGGATGTCACGTATCTGGTTACGCAGTTCGCTGATTTCCGCCTGCTGAGTCTGATACTGCGCCAGCAGTTCGTCCGGATCGTGGCTGATGGTTTCGCCCTGGTACGGGTTCTTAATATCGAGGTTGAAGTTGCGGGCAATGATGTCGTCAATGCCCACTTTCCACGCCTGGTTGTTCTCTTCGCGGCTGGCAAAACCATCAGCTTCGCTGCCCCACCAGTCGATTTCAGTCTGGAACTCTTCAAACTTCATCGGTTTGGTTTTGCTGTAGTTCTTCACGCCATCCGGGTACGGGTGCTCATAGAACCAGATGTCTTTGGTCGGCTGGCCTTTGGTGAAGAACAGAATATTGGTTTTGATGCCGGTATATGGGTTAAACACGCCGTTTGGCAGCCGCACGATGGTGTGCAGGTTGCACTCTTCGGTGAGCAGTTTTTTGATTTTGGTTTTTACGCCTTCACCAAATAGCGTGCCGTCTGGCAATACCACTGCTGCACGGCCTTTATCAGCCAGTATTTCAATAATCAGTTGCAGGAACAGGTCAGCGGTTTCGCGGGTCTGCATTTCTGCCGGGAAGTTTTTCTCGATACCGTCTTCTTCCGTGCCGCCAAACGGTGGGTTGGTGACAATCACATCGAGCTGCTCATCCCAGGAAGAAAGCGGTTTGTTAAGCGTGTTGTCGTGGCGGATTTGTACCGGTACTTCAATGCCGTGCAGCAGCATATTGGTGGTACACAACAAATGCGGAAGCTGCTTTTTCTCCACGCCGAAAATCTGTTTTTGCAGCGTTTTATGGTCTTCAGTGGTTTTAACGTAATGCTCTTTCACATGGTCAAACGAACAGGCGAGAAAACCGCCGGTGCCGCAGGCCGGGTCCATAATCGACTCGCCCAGTTTCGGGTCGATACGGTTGACCATAAAGCGTGTTACCGCACGCGGGGTATAGAACTCCCCCGCATTGCCCGCATTTTGCAGGTCACGCAGAATTTGTTCATAAATATCGCCAAACAGGTGGCGCTCGGAGCTGCTGCTAAAATCAATTTCATTGAGTTTGTTAATGACCTGGCGCAGCAGCGTGCCGTTTTTCATGTAGTTGTAGGCATCGCTAAATGCTTGCTTCACCACAAAACCGCGTGGGTTTTTATCGATTGGCGCAATCATGCTTTTCAGCGTCGGGAACAGGTCGTCATTCACAAACTCCAGCAACTCGTCGCCGGTGATGCCTTCGCTGTTAGCCGCCCAGGTGCGCCACAGGTAACGTTTCGGGATCGGTAACTGGTAGTCATCCTGCTCCAGTTCCAGCTCCTCTTCCTGAGTGTCAAAAATTTTCAGAAACAGCAGCCAGGAAAGCTGCCCTAGACGCTGGGCATCGCCGTCTACGCCGGCGTCTTTACGCATAATGTCCTGAAGGGATTTAATGACTGAGCTAATCGACATGTTTTCTTTCCGTTTTTAAAAAATGATGCCACCGGAGCCGTAAGCGCCAGGTGGCAGAATAATCGTTGGGTTATCAGGCGGAGCGTGGTGGCAACTGGTAGATTTCGTTTTCCAGTTCGTTCACTGCCTCTTCGTAAGCCTGCTTGTTACCAAAGCTGCTTTTGATAATTTCCAGCGGGCGGCCCAGCGTGTCGAACGGTTTCAGCTTCAGTACCTGGATATCCTCGATTTCCTGCACGCCTTCGTCGGCGTATTTATCCAGAAGCGTGTTTAACACGTTCTGCGCAGGCGCGGAATATTTGGTGAAGTAGTTACGCTTGCGCACGTTGTCAGCGCGTTCCTGACGCGTGAGCGGCGGCTGGCCGTATACCACGTGGCAAAGTAAATCGAACGGGTCGAGATCTTTACCCACCTCTTCGGCTAACACATCCCAAAGCACGCCTAACTGTTGCAGTTCCTCAATGATTACCTGCTTGCGGTCGGCAGATTGCCATTTACGGGTGAAGTCATCAAGTGATGCGTAGTCTTTATCTTTTAGCAACGTTTTGCGGGTGTAATCCTGGAAGGATTCAGTGACCAGTTTGCCATCGGCATCGTAATACTGAACGCGTTTCGCCAGCACTTTTACCGCAACGCCATTAACGTGGAATTTGCGGATTTTGTTTTCGTCGTCTTCTTCGAAAGCGCCAGTTCCATCGCCTGATGTCGGGTCATACGTTGCAGGGGGTTCTTCCATCCCAGTAAACACATCAGGCAATTCGCTCTCTGGCGTGTCGTCTTCCAGTTGCTCGTCAAAATCAGAGTCCGGGTCGGTAATCTCTTCTGCCGTGGTACGAATCACTTTTTCCGGTACGCCATCAAAACGTTCATCGGCAAACAATTCGGTCGCTTTTTTGAAATCGAGAATGGTGAACCACAGCTTGCCATGTTTTTCGTTGATACGCGTGCCGCGCCCGATGATTTGCTTGAACTTGGTCATCGACTGAATGTTTTGATCCAGCACCACCAGCTTGCAGGTTTGAGCATCCACGCCCGTGCTCATCAGTTCAGACGTGGTGGCAATCACCGGGTAAGGCTTTTTAGGATTGATGAAGTTATCCAGTTGCCCTTTGCCGATTTCGTCATCGCCAGTGATTTTCATCACATACTTTTCGTTCTTCTTCACCTGCTCCGGGTTCAGGTTGACCAGCGCCCGGCGCATTCTGTCGGCATGGTCGATGTCGTTACAAAAGACGATGGTTTTATCCATCGGGTTGGTGCGTTTTAAATAGTCGGTGATGGTTTGCGCCACCAGCAGGGTGCGCTCATCAATGACCATGGTGCGGTCAAAATCTTTCTGGTTATAAATACGGTCTTCAATCAACTCGCCGTGTTTATCTACCTGCCCTTTGGTCGGACGCCAGCCTTGTAAATCCACGTCGATATCGACGCGCACGACTTTGTAAGGGGCGAGAAAGCCATCTTCAATGCCTTCTTTAAGGGAATAGGTATAGACCGGTTCGCCAAAGTAATCGGTGCTGGAGACTTCTTCGGTTTCTTTCGGCGTGGCGGTGAGGCCAATCTGCGTGGCACTGCTGAAGTATTCGAGGATTTCACGCCAGGCGCTGTCTTCCGACGCGCTGCCACGGTGGCATTCGTCGATAACAATCAGGTCAAAGAAATCGGGCGCGACTTGTTTAAACGCTTTCTGATGTTCTTCAGGCCCAGTAATAGCCTGATACAGCGCCAGTTGGATTTCATAAGCCGGGTCAATGGTGCGCCCGGTGATTTTTGTCATCGCGCTGCCAAAGGGGTGGAAATCGTTAGTTTTTGTTTGATCAACCAGGATATTGCGGTCAGCGAGGAACAGAATGCGTTTCTTGTTTTTGGCTTTCCATAAACGCCAGATAATCTGGAAAGCGGTGTAGGTTTTCCCGGTTCCGGTAGCCATGACCAGTAATACACGTTTTTGCCCAGCAGATACGGCTTCTATGGTTTTATTAATTGCCTGTAACTGATAGTAACGCGGAGATTTTCCTGAGTTGTCATCATAGTAATCCTGGCTGATGACGGGCATTTGTTCGGTAGTAAAACCTTTCCAGGTACAGTATTTATCCCATAGCTGTTCAGGGCCTGGGAAATCTTCTAGCTTGATTTCAGATTCAAGCTGCACAGGGTTGGTTTTATCGTGAAAGATGAAGCCATCACCGTTGGAGGCAAAAACAAAAGGCACATCAAGCAAGCGCGCGTAATCCAGCCCTTGCTGCATCCCTTTGCCAATCTCATACTTATTCGCTTTTGCTTCTATAACCGCAAGCGGTAACCCCGGTTTGTGGTAAAGCACAATATCGGCTGATTTCACCGTCAGGCGTGCCGCCAGTTTGCCGCGCACCACCACTTTGCCATCACAGAGTTTTACCTCCTGGCGTATCTGCGTCATCACATTCCAGCCTGCGTCTTTAACCGCAGGCAGGATGAACTTGGTGATGATATCCGTTTCAGTCAGATGCGTTTTGTTTACGCCAGCCATAGCAGAGCTCTCAACGATATTGGGTTAGGTCTGATTTTACACAGGTTAGTGCTTCAGGTAATGACCTGAAACGATGTTTTGGACAGCAATTGGCAAAATCATTATTTGGCAGTAAAAACTCCGTTGTTTCAGTTCATTTCTTGGATGGCATAATCTGATCCTGTGATAAACACATAGTGATGTTGACAGTACCTGACCTGCTCCTAACAATTGCTACGGTGAAAAGTTTGCAATGTCCGTTGTTGGCACGAACTAGGCAAGCTAACGGTCCCTAAGAGCCGTCATGCGAGAACTGCGGGAGTTAATAATGTTCTGTAAGTTGATGGAAGAATTACTGGTTTTTTCGTGCTTTAGTCAACATGATGCAGATGGCTAATGGCTTTAAGTAGATTTCATTGAAACAAGTAATTTAATGACATATGTAAGCTAAGGGGTTAGATGAAAAAGGTTTCGATTACTCAGGAAGAAATTAATCGAGGCGAGGGTAATTTTCACGATTACATGAGCTACGTGAGAGATCGTTTGTCCGCCAAGTTTGTTGAACCAAGTTATTCACTTTTTGCTGCAGCAGACCTTATTTCTGCAGATGGATACAAAATAGTTTTAGGGTCTAATCCGGATGATGCTGGGCTATCAGTGACAAATTGGTTGGCAAATTTTTATGGAGATAGGCAGCATATTTCCCATTGTTTTCCTCCTATTGCCTATCAAATCAATGGGGTTTTATATTGTGTCAGAATGCCTATTGAAAGAATAAAAGAAATTCCTTTACTGGAGGCAGTGGTCGGTCTGACTGAAGAAGCTGTAATGAGAATTACCAGTAGTAAACTAGAAATACTTCAGGCTGACTATAACGAATTTTATACGATGTTCTATGACATTAGCCGTTTTGATGTCACTACTATAATTCATTTAGAATCAGCTGCAGATCGGCTACTCGCAGGAGCTGCCCATTATGCGCTTTCTCGATGGGAAAGCCTTCACTTCATCGAACGTGCAATGAAAGAGGTTTTGGAACATAAAGGTGTAAGATTGTCGGGTAGTGACGGTCATGACATTAGTGGCGCACTTCACCGTGAGTGGATTAAGGCTGGATTTCCTGCTCTCCCAATTGAATTACTTCAGAAGGTGATGTGCACTCCCGCTATTCGGTATCAGAGAACTCCGTATCCCTTTATTGCTTCTGTTACTGCTCACCATGCTTCGATTCGCTTGGCCGCGATTATAGCAAGGGAAATACCTCAAGAGCCTAAATTAAAAGATAAAATGATTATTAACAGCTCAGTCTTGTTTCGTGAGGGGGCATTGGCTATCGCTCGCTTATATAAATCTATGGATCCTACATCAGAAACATGGGAGCCCGTAAAACTAATATCTCCCTCTTGATTAAATCAACACAAATCATCATGTTCATTGGGGGTTTAAGCTTAGGAACTGTGTTTTGCTTGCTGAGAGGATATCGATTTTGAAAAGCGGCTCTGGGATATCCCTGCTTAAGTCATGAAGATGAAACGGCCACATATCGTTCCTATGTCGGATCAGGTTGTCGCGCTCTTTGAATCACTGAAGCCTATTACGGGGCTATATCCGCTGGTATTTGTCGGACGTAATGATCGTACAAAACCGATCTCAAAGGAGAGCGTTCATCAGGTGATTGAGTTATTGGGATATAAAGGAAGGCTTACAGGGCACGGTTTCCGCCACACGATGAGTACCATCCTGCATGAAGAAGGCTTTAACTCAGCGTGGATTGAAACGCAGCTTGGCATGCGGATAAGAACGCGATACGTGGGACTTACAACCATGCGTAGTATTTGGAGGGGCGTAGGGATATGATGCAGTGGTATGGGAATTATCTGCACACCTTTATTGTTGATAGAGATAGTTCAAAATCCTTTCTGCAACTAAAACCATCAATATGTAATGTGTTAATTATCTTTATTAATGCAGAAGCCATTCATGATATTTAAAGCAGATAAAAATAAATATGGTGCATATTGAAATATGCACCAGTATTTCCTAACGATAAAGACCCTCTAGTTGGGGCAACTTGAAAAAGTAAGATGCTTCAGACTTCTTAAATGCCCCAGTCGAGTTTCGGCGTAATTCTGCATTAATTAATACGCAGCATTTCTCAGCTCTTGTAATACCAACATAATGAAGGTTTGTTTCTTGCGAAAGGCTGGGATATAGTGCTGTATTTCTATCAACCTCATTAACTGATCTATATGGAAAAGACCATTCATCCATATCCAAATGCAATACTATTTTAAATTCAAGCCCTTTAGACTTATGAAGTGTCATTACTTGAACTTCATTTTTATCTAATGGCATAAACTGCTTTAAGTAAATATCGTCTGATATAACGTCCAAAACCGCTTTATCATTAGGTATAGAAAACTGAATATTTAGCATTTCAGCGATTTCGTGGAACTTATTAATTAGTTCCTCATCTGTTAGTTTACCCCTGAGGGTTTTAATTTTTTTTCTTAATAAAAACTGATGATTGTCATTTATAATCAAGCCATCAAATACTTTATTAATTAACTCTTGCGCAGTACCTATGGCCTTATACCTATACGCTAGAAGGTCTTTATATAAATCTGAACATTCTGTGCCCAATTTATCTAATGGCGTGTCAATATAAACTCTAAAATTTGATGTTAATCCTGAGCATAGTAATAGCAATGATTGCTCTTTTCTTGCAAAAATAGCTATTTGGTTAGCTTGCTCCAACCCCCATTTTCCTTCATTTAACCATTTTGAAATCCATGATGATATTGTCATCGAAACATCTTTTAGGTTCCCTGATAATCTCTTTCTGTAAACATTGATGCTTTCGCTTGGTAATAACACGAAATTTGAATCGAGTAGCCTAGATGCATAATTAATTACTGATGGATGACACCTATGATTTAAATTTATTTCAAAATGTGCAAACACTTGCTTATCTCTAACCAAGTCAAGTAACAGCTCAGCATTTCCACCTCGAAACTCATAAATTGATTGCCAAACATCACCAACAGCAATAGAGCATAAACCAAGTTCATTTATTTTTAGAAATAATTGATGCTGAGATAAAGATGAATCTTGATATTCATCTGTAAATATATGGCTATATCTCGCTTTGATATATCGCGTTGCTGCAGGAGATTCATTAAGTATTTTTAATGCTAAGGCAGCAAATGAACTCATCCAAAGCATTCCCTCATCGTACAGTTTCTTATAACCGGAATCTTCATTGATATTAACGACTGATGGTGTGCCAATAAATTCTTGCTTGAGGTAATGTTTATATGGAGACTCTAACCTCTTTAATACTTTGCATTCTGTTGGTTTACCCCCCCATATTCTTGGAAGAAATGGAATGATTATCTCCTTTAAGCAAAAACTATCAATCGTACCAAAGAAACTGTGTTTTGTATCGTGTCCTTCCGCCTTACATCTGCGCTCCAGTTCTGAACTTGCTTTCCTTGTGAATGTAATTGCAATGACCCCTTTATGCTCAGGAAGACAGCCGGTAATATTTCTAATCTTTTCTTTTATAACTGTAGTTTTACCACTTCCAGGACATGCTGTTATTACCATACTTTTAGGGTAATCAATGGCTAATATTTGCTGAGTGGTTGGAGAAAAAACACTCATTTCATTCACCTTTAACTATTTTTACAAGGTGGTCTAGCGGTTTAGCCAGATCACCCGAGTTAAGATTATGAAGGTCTTTTTTTATTTTTTTCAGAAGTATACGCATTCTTATTGCTTTTTTCTTTTGTAAGTATTCAATTGCGCTTTGATTATCTTTTTTATCTAACGCATCTAATATTGAAGCACTCAATTCCTCGACAAGATCGGTTTCTAAATCAATTTTCGACAAATATACTCCAGATTTATTTATTTCCTCAGAAACTGTTTTCCAGTCACCGTTGGTAAGAGTATCTAGAGATGTTGTTTTTTTGTCACTATGCTCAAACTTTTCGATACCAACTATATCTAAACATCGGTTTATACCTGCATAGTTCCACTTCTCTTGACCTTTTAGCTTTGATATATCGTTATCAGTTCGCATTACCCATGGAATTTCTAAAGCATCAAGTATTGCTGCATATATTTTAAATGATATTCCATCCACTGAAATTAATGAAACATTCAAATAATCTAGATCAATATTTAAACTTTTAGCCAAGGAATGGTAAAATAAAATTTCGGATGGCCCTTCGATTAAGAAAACACCATTTGAAAAGAATGATTCTGCTGGCAATATACTCATCCGATAGCTCATATCTTCCCAGCCATCTGAAATACCTTTCGAGCATCCTTCACTTGCTGCTACAGTGTGTCCATCCCGGTCAAGCAATCTTATTATTGAGTCTGGCTCGAAGTTTACCGCTATCTGGGGGGAGTGGGATGAAATGATTGTTTGACCTGGAAGTTCAGCTATCAAATAATCAGCTAATTTTCTTTGTTGATGAGGGTGTAGGTGTGCTTCAGGTTCTTCGATAACATAGAAGATAACTTCGTTATCGATATCATGTTCCTTAATACTTTTCGCTTTCCATAATGCTAGTAATATTTGATTGTTTCGTCCGTCTCCTCCAAGCATTACGTTAGAGCCATTTGTATTAGCTCCAAGTTGTAGGTTATCAATGAAGTCATTTATTCCAATTGCCCCAGTATCTAACTGTACAGAATATTCGGAGTAATGATGTGCAAGTTTTTTGAGCTCATCGTTAACTTCTTTTGTTGCTCTTTCCACATATATAAGCTGAGATATCTTATCATTAATTGACTGTAAATCTGAACTTATCTCTCCTAACAAATCGTCATCTTCTTCTCTTTCATCAGAGTTCAATGATTGCTGTGCGATTTTTAAGAGTTGTTTTTTTTCTTTGCGAATAAATCTCTCTAAATCTCGCTGTGACTGAATATATTTTAAATTAACGAATTTAAGATAATAGCGAGAATTGATTTCTTGTAAAGACTCTAAAGAATCACCAATAAAAAGTTTGTAGCTGAGATCCGATTTTTGTGCGAAATACTTAATGAACGATTCACCTGAGTCACTGACGTTCCCTTTCAAAATAGAAAGTACTGCATCTTCATTGATATCTTTAAAATGAATAATAATTTCAAACTCTTCACATGACTTTCCATTTTCTAAATGAAAATCAAGTTCATTTGGTTCAATTTCTGAATCTGAGACACTTTTATCTAATAGCATTCTTAGCGAATGCAGCATATTACTTTTGCCAACATCATTAGCTCCGATGATCAGAGTGTTCGAATTAAACTTGATGTATGCATCTTTAAAATTTCTAAAATCTTTAAGTTTCAGAGATGATATTTCCAACTTAAAATCCCTCTTTAAAGTAAAAAAAACCTTTTCATGATGGGGTTTCACGTAAAGTATGCAACTGAATTTTGCTCATTTTTTGCGGTAGATCCATCCAGAACGGTTAATTATCCTAGAATGATGTTCAGACAAGTTATGCTTCTGGCACAAAGTGATAGCAGACCGCAGATGCGCCTCATGACTCATCACCAGGTGTTATTGAAGAGGCGGAAACTATATTGGGTACAACCGGGAAAACCTACGTGCGGCTGAGTCCTTTGGCTGTTTTATGATGTCGTGATCGCAGCCAATACATCCTCTGTTGATGGGATGATGAACACAACCTTACGAATAGGATGTAACTGCTGGTGCGATCAAGCACAGGACAGACTGAAGCACATTAAACTGCTTCGTTCTGGCGAATTTTATTTCCAGCTAGCTCTGTCTTCCCAGACGCTACGCAGCATTCCTGTTGTAGGTACTCTTACACTAAACCAGTCATAATTGAACACTGCCTTCTGATCGTCATCAAGTGAACCATCGCCTGTCAGCACAACTTCACTTCCCGGTACACCAGTGCTTTTGTTGACAACAATGCAGTTGATAGGCGGTAAGCCATTTTCAAGGCACAAATTACCCAAGATGCCCAATTGTCTTGAAAGAAACAATCCGGCATTCGGCTCCTCACGTTTCATGCGGGAAGCGACTTCACTGTACGTGATGGGTTGCACCCATCGCGGGCGAGGGTTACTCAGTTTGGAACTTTCGATATGGCTAACGAGAATTAACCATATTTGTTGAGCCTGAACATGAATTCTGTCGCCTTTCACAAAATGTTTTAGCTCGTACAATTTATTCACAATAGCCACCTGTTAGAATTGAACCGATCGTTACATATTGCATGATTCGTTCAATATTGCACGTATTGTTCTTTATCGCAACATGTTAAGTCCGGCATCTTAAGATGCTCCTCTACAGTTTCTGACACAAAACCGGCCATTCTGGAGGGACATGACTTCACCTATGAGCGAGAAGGATGTATCCAGAAAGTCGGAAGCCTTTCACCCCAATTTCATTTATTGACCCAAGCTAACTCTTCGATCAAGTTGACGTGATGAGGATGTATCTTGAATTTCCTCTCAGGACCACTCAGGTATCTGGCCGCACTCGATGCAAGAGACGCCAAGTCAATTTCGGCTTGATTTAACAAGTCCTTCAAGTCTTGCTTGGGAATCTGGTTTTGCACAAGCAGGGGAAGAAGGCTTATGAGTGAACAAGGATTACTGGAGACTAAAACCAATGTTTCCCGTGACGTTGGGTAAGCGGCTTGATCAAGCCACGTGCTGTAATGACCTTCATTCGTGCTCTTTGCTTCGACTGTCCACCGTAGTCGGCGAATGACTAGGTGTTGCTGCATGATTGGCCAGAAGTCGTCACCATAGAAGTCAATACTCAACATCTCAGTGGTAGCCTCCCACAGCGCTTGAAATAGCGCGGCGGATTGCTTAAGTATTTCGGGATTCAGCGTTTCCTGCGCGTTGGTAGTACAGTCCAGAATTCCCAAGCCTACGTCAACCAATATGCGCATTAGTCCTGAAGCATCAGAAGGTTGCCATTCCTTAGAAATTTTATAAATGGGACGGAATTCGAGGATTTCTCTCAGCGCAACGCTAGAGTTCCACATGCTCAACCAGTGACTGGTGAAGGTATCGCTCAATGCGACAGAGTATCCAAGCACTCGGCAAGCATAGTTGTTGGGCTGAGTGGCATGATATTGGCTAACATGACTTCGAAGCGACTTACCTTTGGAAGCGTCCCACTCGGTAGGTGTCAAGTTCCATTCTTTGATGAAAGCACTGACATCCGGTATCGGAAACTTGTCGGGGTAGTTCGAATGTAGCAGTGCCAGCATGGATTGGTAAGCCCATGGCTCCCAAGAAAAATTTAATTGTTCGGAAATGGCTGGTGAATAGGGAAGAGGGAGTTTTTCGGCTAATGCCCATAATATGTCTTGGCTGCTTAGCGGTCGTTTTTTATCCGAATTATTATCAGGGAAGTTAAGGTGTTGGCGAGTTAGCCATGTGCCCCACCGCTTAAAAAGCCCCTCGAAATCGGTTCTTTTAGAGATAGTATCAACAAAACTGGCTTGCAGTGACTTGACGTGCTGCTCTAGCACAGACGGATGATATTCTTCGCCATTGGCTATGTGGAGGATTTTCGCACTTCCATGCCTGAGCAAGCTGGGAAGCAATATGGCACCATTCCATGAGCCATCACTTTTGAAACTCGGTTGAGACCAGAGTGTGAACTGTTCCCACAGTTCGTAGTTACGGTAAAACTCCGGACTGCCGAGTACTCGATTGATCAAGATTAGATTGTTTGTCGAATTCATCCATTTGAACAGTTTATCTGGATCAAGTTTCGCCAGTAATTCAATCCATGGCCAACTGGATTGATCGAACCGACTTTCCCTAGCATGTCCGTACCAAATTTCATCGAGGGTAGTAGGATGGTATGGATCAACCCCATCTTCCTGAAGCAGTTTTTTTTCAGCATCGACGAAATGTTGTTCGGCTAAATCTAAGAGTGCTTCTTTGAAAGAAGCATTTTTCAAAGCTATAACCAGTGCAACTTCCGTCCACAAATGCTCAAGACACCATGAGTTTCGGACGAGAGCCTTAAAGGCATTATACCGGTTTTCGGTTTCTGAAGAGGCCCATGCCGTTACAATTCCAATCGCCAGGGCAGCCTGAATTTTTGGATCGTCCGACGCATCGAAGTCCTCGTTGGAACCACCTAGGATGGTGGTAAACCTCTTAATAGCATTCTTGGCATCATCCTGAACTAAGAAGTAGTCAATAACAGACGTGATCAATGGATTGGGAGATGAAAAGCTACCTTCTGCAAACTCTTCAATAACTGACTCTGCAATTATGTACGATTTATATCTTTCCGATTCATAAGCGGGCGGCAAATGCCATTCTTTGTTCATGCCTATTTTTTCCCTTGAATGTTGGCCATCTTCCAAACTGTTTCAAAAAATTGCACGGCATCATGAGCCTCAGCATTCCAGCCTCTACTCACAGCATTTACGTCTCGGTGAAAACCGCCGACAGTTGCGCCAAAATGCCATAATTCGTTATCGATGATAGCAAAGCGATCGTGAAGACAGTCGGCGTCTTTGAGGGTAAATGAGAGCTCTATTGTTATAGGTGGGGAGAGTTTGGAACGGTCTTCTGTTACGAACTGCTTTAAATCCTCGAAAGCTTTCTCGATGTCTTTCTGTAAACTATGATAACCAGTCAAAATCTTTACTGTTTTAATATGTTCTGTGTAAAACCACGCCACAACATGATTTATTCTTCGATTATGGTCGGGTTTCTGACCATCTGCAGAAAATAAGTGCCTGTCAATTATCCACACCTCTCTAGCAGTACTAAGTGCTTTTTCAAACTCCTCGACTAACCGTACATTCGGAGCCTCACGACGAGCAATGATGGCATTGGCGCATGGGAAATGATGACGAGATTCGTCCCGGTAGGGTGCCTCGCAAGGTATAAGTAGCTGCGGAGTAAAATTTGCCTCTACCGCCGGAGTGAGCATACTGACATTATTTTGTGATAGAAGTTTAACCATTATCAATGTCCTGCGCACCCCGCGTTTCCGCATCCTGCGTCCCTTGTGCGTCCGGTTTACCATGAGCCTTAGTCCCACCTTTCGCTTTATGTACTACCTTTGCTTCTTTAGCGTCTGCCATACCACGCCCGCAATACACACATGTCTTCTTAGTCGCCCCTTTCAGGACTTTGAAGTCCTCCAAAGGGATAGAATTGTTAAAAAGGCCCGTGAGGTGGGTGAGTATTTTTTCACCATGGGGTATGCGCATGGTCAGTGTTGGCCGTATACCGATAGAGTTCAAAGAACTGCCGATCATCCATACACGTCCATCGACCGCGATGAATCGATCATGGAACAGACTACTTTCAGTATTGGCGACTTTTATTTCAATGCTGTTTTTGTGGCTGGCATGGAAAATAGTTAGGGTTTGCAGCAATGCCTGCTGTGTGTCCAGTTCCGCCTCACTATCGGCTTCAATACCTGATCCCGCTTCTTTGATCTGTTTGAAGGCATTGTTTGAAGTAAGGATTTGTATCTTGACGTCGTCTCGCTCAATAGCAAATAGGTATTGGGAAATTTGGTTAGCACTGAAGTAGGGATCGGCTATGAAGATGCTTGAGCGAGCATGCTTGAGCTTTTTCCTGATGTGATCGAGTGCTTCCTTGCGCTGGTTAGCTGTAAACCATGTCTGATCATATATTTGGGCGCTGTAATTAAGGAGTCGCTCGTTTTTCGCCTCTAACAAACGCTGGAAGGCGTCTGCTGTGTTTGGTGCTTCACCCAATGTTTGTGAGGACGCTAAGGTTTTTTTTTCGGTAAAGTACTCATTGACTGGGCTCTTCTTTCTATCTGTTTCTGGGGAACTAACCTTGACGCGTCGCTCTACTATCTCAGTCCTCATGTTCATTTGTCGTATGAACTGTCGCATGGGCGTTTGCAGCAAGACACCGCGTTCCGTATGTGTGAGGACAATACCAGAGCCGTGGATGGAGGAAGGCCTTTCAATCACAACCAAGCCATCCTCTGGTACAGGAACTGTATCGAAGGAGGTGAGCATCCCTTCTTGTCCTTCCATCGAAGTCAAGCTGAGATTTTTGAGTTTACGGCCTGGGTGAGGCCTCACATGGAAGTACAACAATTCGGAACCGTCCTCTCTAGGGTCAACGAACTGTCGGACAGAATGAACGTCACAATCAGGGACAGCGAGCGCCATCCCACCCAAATATTCAGGATACTCCCTAAAATCGACGTGCATGTGGTGCTCCAAGAATTGAAAGGCTTCCTGGCACTGCTTGCTTTGTCCATCTGTGTCAAGAAAGCTCGGCCATTCCTGGCTGTCTGAAATTCGGCGTGAATACCTGATGATACCAAGATTGCGGAAGGGGAGTGAAGAACGCTCAGATCTCAGCGTAATGTCTTCACTTTCCATTGGTACACCCAGTACTGGCCATCTTGGAAAGTCGCTTAGCCTGCCACTTGTGAGGGGTTCGCCATCAGAATTAGCCCGGAAACCATGCAGAGGAGTCGGTGTATGAAGCTCTTTAGATTCACTTCGATACCACTTGATGGCCTCTTCTGCTGTCATGACTATACGATCGACCGCAATGGCGCCTTCTTTGTTAAATTTTTTGATGTAAGGCTTGGGAGGTCTTATAGGAGGTTGCCTTCCTGATGCCAGCAACCAGACCGATGCGAACAGCAAACGTAGAGGGGGCCGCTCAGAAGTAGAGCTTGGCGGTACAATCACTGCGACATGAACGACCGCGTGTTCGAAGCCGTCAGTCAATTTACTATAGAGGCTAGTGCTTTCGGTACTTTCCATGTATGGCTCGCTATCGGTCAAAGGTGCTGATTTGATATTTTCGATGGACTACCGCTAATAAGGCCACTTAGCCAGATGAACGAAGGTACTTTATGCAGCGGAAAGGGAGAAGGCAGTAACATTTCATTGAGGAATTCCGTCACGACGTCACCCTGGCTACTATCATAGAGGCATTCAGAGGTTTCCGAAAGATGTCGTAGCCGTCGATCACTAGCAGGCAATGACTAGACAGAAAACAGTAGTAAAATAATGGCCGCTCATGGTCGAGGGATGTTTGGGAGAGCATCTGTTTCTGGCACAAAGCAATCGATACAGCCTTTACGCATCGGTTGCATAAATCCAGTCAGCACATTGAGGACATCTCTTCTCTCCATACCAGCTGGTTTCGCACCAACAACATCGCCATTGCCGTATAGTTGTGTTAGCAGGTCGAAGACGCTTTCCTGGAAGTGGTATGGTTTGTCGTGAGGTTTGCTTTGGTACTGTCTGGTGCTTGTTAAATAGACATGTTTTAAGCCGAGCAACATGGTTGATATGCACTGGCAGGTGCACGAACGTTCGTGTTGATGTCAGAGGATCAAACTGAACACCGATCTGCAGTTTGCAGTAAACACAATGCAATGATTCAAAATCAACCTGTTGAACAGATTCTGGTGTAACCCATTCACCATGTACGGTGACGGCGTGAGTGGCTAAGACGAAGTAACTCATCATTAACTCCGGAATAAATGAAAAAAGCCAGCATGGTTAGCTGGCTTTGTGGATAGAAGATGAAGGAAGTATTAGCGTCTGGTACAGCGGGTTAGATTTACCGGCTTCTTTTTGTTCTCTTCCTGTTTTTCAATGAACGTACCTCTCCGCGACCAAAGGTCCTAGCATTTCCAGGGAGAACCAGCCGGGCGCAGGCATCGATTTTGGTGATGTAACTTAGCGCCTGAAGCAACCCCTTGTCTTTACTACTGTCACCGCGTTTCAGTTTGCCGAGGCAGCAGTCCTCATAACGCGCTTTGTTAGCGTTGCAGTTGTAGTAGATGCCTCTACCTTTAGTGATGGTGTTTTTCCAGTATTCACCAAAAGTATGAGCAATCGTGCCATCCTGTTGTGCCTTATTTCCATTTAAGATGAATAGCATGTGGTAATGAAATTTACGCTGTGGCGCATATTCCAGTTTCCACACTGTCCCGAGAACATGGCGAAACAATGGATTCTTTTGCATATTGCGAAACAGTTGCTGACGGTGCTTACGGGCATCATCAGCTGTGATATCAGCTTTATGCTCATTTGCCCATGATAAATCAACACGGAGAACCAGCAGCCGGGAATGACGCTCCTGCAGGTGTCCGATGTAATTCATCACTCCTTTAAAGTTTTTAACCGAAGCCCGTTGGTACTTTCTGTACGCCTGTTTAAACCCTGCCTGACTCACAGCGGATCGGTAATCCTGTACCAGCTTGTTCAGCATCTCTGCCGTGGTAATGGTATCTGCTTCCACTATTTTCCCGTTATGGATACGGGCATATAAATCAGCGTTGTCAAATAAACGCTGGAATGTCGCAATGCGTGGATTAGCTATTCTTAATTCCATTGCTTCTTGAGGAAGTATATTAAGATAACGGATTGCATCAAGGATGATGGCTGACTCTGCACTCTCTTTATAGCCTGACCGGTTATACAAAATAGTGAAAGGTAACTTACATCTTTTGCTGATAGTTTTAAGGCAAATATCAAGTTGTTCTAATCTGAATCTAAATTCATTGTCATCGGATATGGTGATATAGGGAGTGTTATTCTCAATGTGATATTCAGCATGAGATAAAAGGAATGATTCTGGTAAGTTCATAATGTATTTCTCTGAAGCCAGTCAGCCATTGCTGAATGGTAATTTATTAGTGTGTTTATTAGATGCGTGTCTTTTTCTGATGTTCACGATGAATAGTGATATCAGAGATAGTGTCTGTGTGATAACAAAGTGTAAGTGTATGACGCTGCAATGAGGTGGGTATAAAGTGTTTATATGGGGTGGTATTGTTTGGTGATTTAATATGCGTTAAATACAATAATAAATAAACCGACTATATAAATCATATCAAGCCCATGTGCGATAAGGCATGACAGTATAAAAGCATGGTGTGAAGTTAGTGATCATTTTATCACTATCTTTAGTTGCCTTTTATGCTCTTGAGTCATTAATGCGGGCTTCTAACCATTCTTTTACTTCACGTTCAAGCCAACGAGAGCTACGGCCAAATTTAACAGGTTTAGGGAATTTACCTTCCTGTGCTAGTTTATAAAACCACTTATCTGACATACCTGTCAGTTCAGTAATAAAAACCATATCTACAAATTTATCGTTGTGAATATCAATACTCATGACATGTCTCCGGGAATGTATCAGGAGGACACCGCGCGGCATCCTTTCATGTCATAGGTCGTATATGTACGGTTTTACTATTAATTCACTCTGTACTTTAATAAGGCTTTCAGTCTCTATATAAAGCATGCTCTGATAACCTCCGGGATTCCTCTGCTGACGGGTTTGCATAGCGTGTGGTTTTTGCTTGTTCTTTCACGTCAGGAAAAGTGTCATTTTTCATGTGAAAAATTCCTTATAACAAGCTGTACATGAGGTTTTACACCTACGTTTTACACTGTGTTTTAAACTATGAACATTGCTATGATTTAAACTGTGAAGTATCCTTTTGAGATCATTTAAAGTTGAATGTAAAAGGATAGCTAATCTTGAATGGAAAAATGTGGATAGATATAAAAACCAAACGTGATGTAAGATTGTTTTTATGGATGGCAGGAAACGATCTTGCTATTGAAAATTACCGGCAAACAAAGGAAGTCAAAACATACCATCTGAATCACATATATGGTGAAGACTGTAATTTAGCAGTGCTGGCAATAAATGAGGCTTTTAGGATCCTTTATAAGGATTCAGACAATTTATTCTCATACGCCTATAGACTTAAAAAAGCGAAAGAAGCATTATTGCCAACAAGAGAGTTTAGTTGGTTTAAACGTAGCAATGATGCCTGTTATTTTGCATGGGCATATATCAGGGTTTTCAGTAATAAGAACAGACCCCTGTCAAACTTTGGAGATAATGAAATACTGACTGTTCATACCAGAACACCTTATCATCGATTCATTAAAATTCAATATCCTGTAAGTCATCGTGAGCGCATTGAGTGTATAGAGGATTTCTTTGACAGATCACCCATGGATCTTTCGTCAAAGTTATCCATTATGTCAGATATAAGGTATGAGTGGGACAGGCGCTCCCCATTAGCAATTGGGTTGCCGCTAAAGAAAAATGAAAAGGAAAAAATAAACTGGGCATGGGATTATATCTGCAAAGATAAAATTAATTACATTACTGGCTCTATAAAAAGAGCACAAGAAAAAATAATTGAAGAGAGTGAGAATGATAAGACTGTTTCACAAGCGACTCTGGATGAAATATATCACTCATGTATGAATGGTTATATTCATCAACCTCATTTCCTTAGCATTTTCAGGCCATCAACCACCACCGAGAAATATCTAGCACTCCGTTGTATTTATATTTCCCTGTACTATTATGATAAGAAATTCATATCCAGATTTAAAAAGTCATGGGAATCATCATCCTATCGCAGATCAAAGCGTAAAAGTAACAGCACATTTTTTAAAAAAATAAAAAGTGAACTCATCTCAGGTGAAAAAATATCAGAGGCTCCTGGTCCTTCTGAAGACGAAACAGTAAAAACTGAAAAGGGTATCCTGAGAGAAAAGGCACATGAGGTAATGGAAAAAGTTATGAAGAATATCGAAAATTCTGATTTATCAGATAAACAAGATAATGACACTTCAGAACACCACTCAGGTGCTAACCCCTGGTTTGGTTAAATGTTCTAAAGCACAGTTGTGATAATTTTAAGATTTAGTTTAATACTTAAATTAATTGAATGCATTAATATAGTGACTCAGTATTCGCCATTTCTTTTGAAAAAAAGTTCAGAAAACTGAGTCCCAGATTTTTTCAACTCTATATTACCTGAATGAATATCCCCGGCATTACTTTGCCTGTGTTGTGCTAACCCATTGATCTGTTACACCGATCGATACTGAAATCATGATAGGTAGTGGCTATTGATAATCGACAATCGATCGTTTCTTTTATAGATAATAACGATCAATTCTCGGAAACTGATCTGTATTAACGATTATCCGCTGCCTCATTTAATGAATACGATCAGCCTGCTTCTCTTAAAACGGAAGTGGGCTTTTTTGTATTTAAATCATCAGGAAAGGACACCCAATGCTCAGAAACTATCATACAACTCTGGCTGGATTACTGTTGCTCAGCCACAGTGCCAGCGCCGTACAGGTTGACCAGCAATGGCGTGACTGGTACGGGAACATCAGTACCATGGAGTTTGAACTCAATACTCAAAATGCTTCAGGTGAAGTACTCACACTGACCTGCACAAGCGGAAAGCTGGCTGCTGCTTACAGCATGCCTGCAGAGGATTACCGCGTCTCGTCACAAACAGGACTTTCTGAACCTAGAGTCAGTATCAATGGTACGAACCATCCTTTGGATGAAACGGCCTTTACTGCGCTAAAAGCGACAAGTGAAAAAGACGTAATAAAGATGACTTCTATGAATGCCGCTATCTCTAAAAAATTCAGCGCCAAAGGGCTGAATGAGGCACTGGCTGATTCCACCTGGCAGGACTGTATTAATCATTAATAAACTGAAAGGAAACCTTATGCGTAAAGTCGTTATTTTATCTCTCAGCTCCGCAGCACTGTTTATTCCTTTGGTCTCGTCTGCAATGACAATTCACGGCGACATACATCCCGAACGCTATACCTTTTTTCTGACTCAGGAAGGCAGTAATCAACTGAAACAGGCAAATGACCGGATAGCGAAGAACCCGCAGGCTTATACACTTGATGTGAATCATACCGGTATTCAACCCTTTGATGCTGTTCGCTGGGACGGGAAGCCTGTAAAAGCCGTCACCTGCGTCCTGGTAGACGGCGTGATGATGGGACAAAAAGCCACGTGGTCACAATGTAAAGACGATAGCGGTGCCGAGTATTTCGGCAATAAGGGCTGGCTGGTACGTGATTACGTAGCAAAAGCCTGTGAAGTCGGAAAATCAGACTGTCCTGTTTATCTTGTGCTTCAGACAGATCCTCCAACAATGCGAAGTGATATGGCGAATTTCGTTCCTGCTCCTAAAAACTTTAATGCTTCGACAAGCCTGACGGATGAAATTAAATCTGAAGGTTGCCAGATGGCGGATAACTCCTTTGAACATGCCAAAAGTAGTCTGCGTTGTCGTGCCATTAATACCGTGCGTTTCATCCGCAAACAAAATACCGAAGCGGCATATGAAGCGGATGTAACTACCACGACAGGTGAAACATTCACGATGTCAGTGGGGTATTCCTACGGTAATCCGTCCGCCAACGAGCCGGGCTGGCGCACGATTTCGATCAACCAGGGAGACATCATTACTGATATCCGTAAGCAGGGCCATTGGGTTCCCAATGGTTATAAATAACCTTATCAGTGAGATAACTTTTTATTCGGCATTCAGCTAATGGAGGTTCAGTGGGAAAAACATTACAGCAGGAAACGCCACCAACCGTGGACTGTACCTGGCAACTTGTTTTGAGCGTTGCCGGTGTGACATTGATGCGCAGCAATTCCGTTGCGGTTAAAGCACTGGGAGCCAGTCTCACCATACTGAGTCTGATACGCATCATTAAAAAACTCGCCACACTTGCCTGATCTCCCTTTCTGAGCGTTCAGAGGATCAAAGTAATATGTCTGAAAATACCCAGGGGAAACTCAAGGGACTGAAAGAGAAATTCAGTATACGGCGAAATGTCTCCTTCACTGATGACCCGGTAGAGCGGGTTGAAGAAAAGGTCAGTGAGCAAACGACAGAATCCCGTACTACCCGATATAAGCGATTGCTCGATATTATCGTTATCAACGGCTTGCTGAACATTGCTGAAGATAAACTCAGTGACGATGTATTTATCGAGTCGGTATTCAGTAAGGCTTATGAGCTACTGCCCGTACCGGTCAGACTGGTTGTCAGAAGGGAATGGTGCCTGGCTTATCTCCAGTCACGGAAAGCCCCGTTACTGGCGCAACTCCAGCTCTACCGGGCCGAAAGGAACGACTCAGCAGAACTGGTGCCACCTGCGCTACAACCAACGTTACCACCAGCGACCTAATCAGACTCATTAATAACAGACAGGGCCATCCTTCGGGGTGGCCTTTTTTTATGCCCATTTTCTACAGGAGTTTTTATGACCCGTTTAGCCAGCCGCTTCGGCTCAGTCAATCTTGTTCGCCGCGACCGCCCGTTAACCCGTGACGAACTGGCACACTATGTGCCGAGTGTCTTCAGCGAAGATAAACATGAATCCCGCAGTGACAGGTACACCTATATCCCGACTATTTCCCTGCTCGATAACCTAGAACGCGAAGGCTTCCAGCCATTCTTTGCCTGCCAGACCCGAGTTCGGGACCAGAGCAAGCGAGAGCACACCAAACACATGCTGCGCCTGCGTCGCGAAGGCCAGATCACTGGCAAACAGGTGCCAGAAATCATCCTCCTTAATAGCCACGACGGCTCCAGTTCATACCAGATGCTACCGGGATTATTTCGTTCAGTTTGTCAGAATGGTTTGATTTGTGGTGAGTCGTTTGGGGAAGTACGCGTGCCGCATAAAGGTAACGTGGTGGAGAAAGTCATTGAAGGGGCTTACGAAGTACTGGGGATTTTTGACCGGGTGGAAGAGAAGCGCGATGCCATGCAGTCGCTGATATTACCGCCACCAGTACAGCAGGCGATGGCGAAAGCAGCATTAACCTATCGCTTTGGTGAAGAACATCAGCCGGTGACGGAATCGCAGATACTATCCCCGCGCCGCTGGCAGGATGAGAGTAATGACCTGTGGACCACTTACCAGCGTATTCAGGAAAACCTGATTAAAGGTGGGTTGTCAGGGCGAACAACTCAGGGTAAACACGCTCATACTCGCGCTGTTAAAGGCATCGACGGGGATGTGAAGCTTAACCGCGCCCTTTGGGTGATGGCCGAGAATATGCTGCAGCTTGCTTTATGAACTTTTTTACCATCCATTTCTTCACGCCCTGCCGCTAAGCCGGTGGGGCTTTTTTGTTTTCAGGAGCAATTATGTCCGTACTCAATATATCCCCGGTATTCACTGCCAACGAGCAACGTGTCATTCGCCGTGCACTGCACCTGCTGGAAAAATACCAGCGTCAACCTAGTGAGCCATTTACCTCTACCAGCTTCACTAAAACCTGGCTTCAGCTCCAGATGGTTCATCAGGAACGTGAAGTTTTTATCGTGATATATCTCGACAATCAGCACTGTCTGCTGGAACGAGAAACACTGTTTACCGGCACGCTCAGCCATACCGAAGTGCATCCCCGTGAAGTGGTTAAATCGGCCCTGAAGCACAATGCAGCTGCGGTCATTCTGGCCCATAACCATCCTTCAGGTACGACAGAAATCAGCCAGCAGGATAAACATATCACCCAGCGGATCGTAAAAGCGTTGGCACTGGTGGAAGTGCGGGTGCTGGATCATCTTGTAGTCGGGAACGAAGTGGTTTCTTTTGCCGAGCGTGGTTTGCTTTGAACGGAGGTATTCATGCCATTTACACCATCCCATGAGTGGGGGTTACAAAGCGATATCACCCCAAGATTTGGAGCCAGATTAGTTCAAGAAGGCAATCACCTATATTACCTCGCTGACAGAGCCGGTTTGACGGGGAGCTTTAGTCCGGAACAATTACAGAAACTGGAACAAACTTTTCCTCTGTTTATCACTCAATTGGAAAATATGCTGCGTTCCGGCGATCTCAATCCTCGTTGGCAGCACCAAGTGAAGGTTCACCTTGCTGGATTAACTTGTGTAGCTGATACCTGTGCCAGTTGCGGCTATGTTTACATTTCAATTTATCCAGCCCAGTAACACCTTATCTCTTCTTCTTTTATCAGGACTTCACTCATGCAAATCTCAACTGTACCGGCCACGGTGCCGGTTTCGTCACGCCTGTCGCCCATGCAGGTCTGGCAGCAATTGTTAACGTATCTGCTGGAGCAGCATTACGGCCTGACACTTAACGACACGCCATTCCATGAGGACGCGGTCATTCAGGAACATATCGAAGCGGGAATAACACTGGCTGATGCGGTAAATTTCCTGGTGGAACGTTATGAGCTGGTGCGTACTGACCGCAAAGGGTTTTCATGGCAGGAGCAGACGCCATTCCTGACCGCTACCGATATTCTCAGAGCAAGGCGAGCTACCGGATTAATGAATACGTAAATTCTTCGAGCCTCATTCCTGATTTTTACCTCTGTACTTTCCTCTCTTTTTATTCATCGCATAATGCGCCTGCCACTTCCGGCAGGCGTGTTTGCTTTTATGGACGATTAACGATGCAAACAGAACCCGACGTGTTAACAGATCACAACGAACTTATCCTTTCGACCAATATCGAACGTGTGGTCACTGGTCGCGATGCCGCACTGAAACAGATAGAACAAATCATTCAGCAGCTTGATGCCATTTCACGGTTAACCTCAGAAATTGGCGGTGGTACAGCGCAAGACTGGGCGATGAAAGCCGGGCACCGTTACGATAGCTGGATGACCGAAAAGGTAGATAAAGCGCTGCCTGCCGTTACCCGCAATATTGACCGTAGTATCTGGCGCGATTTGATGTTGAAATCCGGCATGATGGCCCTGATGGATGCACAAGCTCGCGACCAATGGCATAAGAACTTGGAGGAGGGCGATCTTCCTGCCATCAGCGAGGAGAATATACTCAGTACTTTTGAGCAACTACATCTGAACAAAATGGATGTATTTGAGCGTGGCATTATCAATGTCTTCAAAGGGCTGTCGTGGGATTACAAAACCAATAGTCCCTGCAGCTTTGGTAAAAAGATCATCGTCAACAATCTGGTGACGCACAGCCGCTGGGGCTTTAGCTTAAACTGGGGCTGGCGGCGGGATCAATTAGCGGACCTGGAACGAATGTTATTTCTGCTGGATGGTAAACCGATACCCGACAACCGTGGCGATGTTACTACTCGTTTGATGGAGCATATTCGGGATAACCCGGCTAAGGATGTTTACGAGGATGAGTTTTTCAGCATTCGTTATTTTCAAAAGGGCACTGCGCACTTGACCTTTAAGCGTCAAGAGTTGATTGAGATGATGAACGATATCATCGCTAAACACTATCCAGGAATGTTAGCTAAGCCTAGGTGATGCGGCCATTTTGACTAGGCTCTTTGCTGGTAAAAATGGCTTAAAACTGGGAATATAACACTTGAGCTAACTCATTGATTTTTAATGTTTGCTAATTGAAATTGATTGAGTATACAAGTGAGTATACAAAGTAGTATTAACTAATTTTATATTTATTTAATTCAGTTAGTTAGGTTGACTTGGCGAGTCCGGCCTTCGGCACCATTAGTATGAAAATTAAGTCACCCTAGGGTGGCTTTTTTTATGCCTAAAATTCAGTTCCAGTAAGACTTTTCCCCGCATTTCAACCAGCCTAATTCAACCTGATTCAATCTACATTAGCTTACTGATGTGGGTACATCTGCGGGTATACTCGCCATTATATTGTTTATAAAAATACTCGTTGCGAACAGCCTGTTACCTCATTCATTCAGGGAACAGCAAACTTGCGTTCATTTGGTTTGAAGCACTTAAGTTCAGCTGATTTTATGAGATAATCTCGGTCAATATCACTTCGCATACAGTGTCAGGCGCTCGCTAGATAGTCATCAATGATGGGTTTTCTTCTTGTTGGGGCTTTCCCCCAAAGCTTGGGCGTCGATTATTTTTCATAAGAAAAAGAGAACATATTTACATGGCTAAATCACCAACCAAGAAAGCTGGCAAAGGCTTCGAAGAAACACTTTGGGATACCGCCAACCAGCTGCGCGGCAGCGTGGAGTCTTCCGAATACAAGCACGTAGTGTTGAGCTTGGTATTCCTGAAATTTATCAGCGATAAATTCGAAGCCAAGCGTCAGCAGTTAATCGACAACGGCCAAGAAGCCTTTGTTGATACGGATGTTTTCTATCAGCAGGACAACGTCTTCTTCCTACCGCCAGAAGCCCGCTGGTCTTATGTCAAAGCCCGTGCGAAGCAAGATGACATAGCGGTGATTATCGACACAGCCCTTTCTACTATAGAGAAACGCAATGCGTCGCTGACCGGTGCCTTGCCGGATAACTACTTCTCCCGTCAGGGGTTAGAGGTGAAAAGGCTCGCTTCGCTCATTGATACTATTGAAAACATCGACACCCTCGCTAACGAATGCGATCTGAGCGAAGAGGATCTAGTAGGCCGCGTCTACGAATATTTCCTTGGCAAGTTTGCCGCCAGCGAAGGCAAAGGCGGTGGTGAATTCTATACCCCGAAAGCCGTGGTGACCTTGCTTGCTGAAATGCTCGAACCTTATCAAGGTAAGATCTATGACCCATGCTGTGGCTCTGGCGGTATGTTTGTGCAGTCCCTCAAATTTGTTGAAAGCCATCAAGGTAAGAGCAAGGACATCGCTATTTACGGTCAGGAATTGACCAGTACCACCTATAAGTTGGCCAAAATGAACTTAGCGGTGCGTGGGCTTTCCGGCAATTTGGGAGAGCGTCCGGCTGATACTTTCTTTGCCGATCAGCACCCAGATCTCAAGGCTGATTTCATCATGGCCAATCCACCGTTTAACCTGAAGGACTGGCGCAACGAGGCGGAGCTCACCAACGATCCGCGCTTTGCGGGTTTTCGCACTCCTCCAACCGGCAACGCTAACTATGCTTGGATCCTGCACATGCTCTCCAAGCTGAGTGAAGACGGCACCGCGGGGTTTGTGCTGGCCAATGGTTCCATGAGTTCGAATACCAGCGGTGAAGGCGAGATCCGCCAAAAGCTGATTGAAGATGACCGTATCGAATGCATGATCGCCTTGCCGGGGCAGCTGTTCTTCACCACCCAGATCCCGGTATGCCTGTGGTTTATCAGCAAAAACAAACAAGCTAATCCTCAATATGGCTACCGCGATCGTCGCGGTGAGACCCTGTTTATTGATGCCCGCAATCTCGGCACTATGGTAAGCCGTACTCAAAAAGAGCTGACTAAAGAGGATATCGCCACCATCGCTGATACCTTCCACGCTTGGCGCAGCAGCGAGAGCGAACTCAAGCGTCGCATTGAGGCCAAGGAGATCGGTGTCGAGCAATATCAGGATCAGGCCGGTTTCTGTAAAGTCGCGACACTTAATGAGATAAAGGCCAACGACTTTGTGCTGACTCCGGGTCGCTATGTGGGAGCTGCTGAAATTGAGGATGATGGGATTGCTTTTGAAACCAAGATGCAGGAGCTGACACAAACGCTTTATCGACAGTTGGATGAAGCGGCAGCGCTGGATCAGGCGATCCGTACTAATATGGAGGCGCTGGGTTATGGGAGATAAGTGGATTGATTGTGAGCTTGGAGATGTAATAGAGCTTAAGCGTGGTTATGACCTTCCCAAGACAACTAGACTAGCAGGTAGAATACCCGTGGTATCTTCGTCTGGTGAATCTGGCTTTCATAATGAGAGTAAAGTAACTGCCCCTGGGGTAGTTACTGGACGATATGGTACTATTGGTAAAGTATTCTACCTAGATATAGACTTTTGGCCTCTAAATACCACTTTGTACGTGCGAGATTTTAAAGGCAATGATCCCTTATTTATTTATTATTTTCTAAAGACCATATCTTATTCTGATTATACGGATAAGGCTGCCGTACCAGGCATAAACCGTAATCATATTCATAAAGCAAAAGTAAAAATTCCAGAAGGCATTGATTATCAGAAAAAAATAGCTAAAAAATTAAAGGATTTAGATAAAAAAATCACCCTCAACCGCCAAATCAACCAAACCCTAGAACAAATGGCACAAGTGCTGTTTAAGTCGTGGTTTGTGGATTTTGACCCCGTGGTTGATAACGCGTTGGATGCAGGGTTTTTCGAGCAGGATTTAGAGTTTTCTGATGAGTTGCTGCGTCGTGCTGAGGTCCGTAAAGCGGTGCGCAAAAATGTCGACTTCAAACCCTTACCTGAGGATATCCGCCAGCTATTCCCTGCAGCTTTTGAGGAATGTTCTGAGCCCTCACTTGGTTTGGGGGGATGGGTGCCGGAAGGGTGGTTGGAAACAAAACTTTCAGAGTTAGTTGATACTGTTTCAAAAACCTATCCGTTAAAAACAGTTGATGAGGTGATTTTCCTTAACACCGGAGATATTGAAAATGGTAATTTTCTTCACGCAAATTATTCTAAAGTAGATGGATTGCCTGGACAGGCAAAAAAATCAATTCGAAAAGGTGATATTCTTTTTAGTGAAATTAGACCGAAAAATAAAAGATTTGCTTATGTGGGGTTTGAATCAAACAATTATGTAGTTTCAACGAAATTAATGGTGTTAAGAGCTAAAGATGTTTTTAACCCATTGTTTGCATATTTTTTGTTAACGCTTAATCAAACTACAGATGAACTCCAAAGAATTGCTGAACTTCGTTCAGGAACATTTCCACAGATAACTTTCAATGAATTGTCATTGATACAATTTGTTCTTCCCTCAACTGGGGGAATAATGGAGAGATTTGTCTCACTTTATTTAGAACCTTTCTTTGAAAAGTCGTCTTCAAATCGACAAGAAAATGAATCGTTAGTCAATCTTCGCGACACCTTGCTACCTAAACTGATTTCCGGCGAGATTCAACTTAACGAAAATGGAGCTGAGATCGCAAACGCGGTATTGATATAAACAGTTCATCTGCCTCACTGTTTACCTGCGGTGAGGCAGCATTTGTTATCTGATAGGCCATACTGACCACAACACGAATAAGAAGCCATTGCCATGAGCCATATTTTCACGGAAGCGAAGCTGGAACAGGCCATTATCTCCCTACTGGGACAGCACTCGAATGCGGAGGGCCAAGCCTGTTACCCTCATTTTGTGGGTGGTAATGTGCCGCGCAAAGAAAAAAGTGAGGTACTGATTACGGATGACCTGCGCCAGTATCTGGCCAACCAGTATCAGGCTGAGGGGATCACGGGAGGGGAGATTTCTCACATCCTCCATCAGTTGCAGACGCTTCCTGCCAGCGACCTCTACCAGAGCAATAAAACCTTCTGCCACTGGCTCAGCAACGGCTTTTTACTTAAACGTGAAGATCGTAATAAGAAAGACCTCTATATCGAGCTGATGGATACCCGCACTTTGTCAGAGCAGTTAGCCAGCTTATTTACAGGGCATGGCGAAGAGATGGCCGAGGTGGGCAATAATATCTACCGGTTGGTCAATCAACTGGAGATAGAAGGCCAGACCCGTGACGGCGGGCTGCAACTGCGCATCCCCGATGGCATCTTGTATGTGAACGGCCTGCCGCTGGTAGTCTTCGAGTTTAAATCGGCGGTACGGGAAGAAGAGGCCACCACCTATGACGCTTGGCGCCAACTTTGTGTGCGCTACAAGCGCGATATTCCTAAGCTGTTTGTCTATAACGCCCTGTGTATTCTCAGCGACGGGGTGAACAATAAGCTGGGAAACCTGTTTGCCCCTTACGAATTCTACTACGCTTGGCGCAAGGTGAACGGTAATGAATCCACCGAGCAAGATGGCATCAATGGTCTTTACACTCTAATCCAAGGGTTATTTCATCCGGTCCGTCTGCTGGACGTGTTAAAGAACTTCGTTTTCTTCCCAGACACCAGCAAACAGGAAGTGAAGATCTGCTGTCGCTATCCGCAGTATTACGCCGCCCGCAAGCTTTACTTCAACATTAAAAAAGAGCGCAAGCAGATAGCGGCCAACGGCGAGAATATCGGTGGCACCGGTAAAGGGGGAACATACTTTGGTGCCACAGGCTGCGGCAAGAGCTACACCATGCAGTTCTTGGCCCGCCTGCTGATGAAGAGCGTCGATTTTGCCAGCCCGACCATTGTTCTGATTACCGACCGCACCGATCTTGATGAGCAGCTCGCCAAGCAATTCTGCAATGCTACCGCTTTTATCGGCGATGCGGTGATTGAACCGGTCACCAGCCGTCAGGATCTGCGAGACAAGCTGGCCGGATGCGCCAGCGGCGGGGGATTCCTGACCACCATCCACAAGTTTACTGAAGATATTCAACTGCTCTCCAATCGCAGCAATATCATCTGTATTTCTGACGAAGCCCACCGCAGCCAGATCAACCTCGACCTAAAGATCAGCATCGATGCTGAGAGCGGAACGGTGAAAAAGACCTACGGCTTTGCTAAGTATCTACACGACTCGCTGCCTAACGCGACCTATGTTGGCTTTACCGGCACCCCTATCGACGCCACTCTGGATGTGTTCGGCCCTACCATCGATAGCTACACGATGACCGAATCGGTTAACGATGAAATCACGGTGCGGATTGTCTACGAAGGGCGAGCCGCCAAAGTGGTGCTTGATAACAGTAAGCTGGAAGAGATCGAGCAGTACTACCAAGAATGCGAAAAACTGGGTGCCAGTGAACACCAGATTGAAGAGAGCAAGAAAACCACGGCCAATATGAACTCCATCTTGGGCGATCCGGATCGCATCGAAGCATTGGCCAAGGATTTCGCCCAGCATTACGAAAAACGGGTGACGGAAGGCTCGACTATCAAAGGCAAGGCGATGTTTGTTTGTGCCAGCCGCGAGATTGCCTACGATTCCTATAAGAGACTGAAACTTCAGCGCCCCGAGTGGTTCGAGGCGAAACAGGCTATCGATGGTGTCACTCTGACCGAGCAAGAGAAAAATGAATTGATGAGTCTTCCTCTGGTCAACATGGTCATGACCCGAGGCCAAGATGATGATGAGGCCATGTATAACTTGCTCGGTACTAAGGAGTACCGCCGTGAGCTAGACAAACAGTTCAAGAACCCTAAGTCCAACTTCAAAATTGCCATTGTGGTGGACATGTGGTTAACCGGTTTTGACGTGCCCGAACTTGATACCATTTACATCGATAAGCCGCTACAAAAGCACAATCTGATTCAAACGATCTCGCGGGTAAACCGCCGCTTTGAGGGCAAAGAGAAGGGCTTGGTAGTCGATTACATTGGCATCAAAAGTCGAATGAATATGGCGTTAGCGATGTACTCGAAGGCTGATAAATCCAACTTTGAAGATATCCAACAGTCGCTGAGTGAGGTGCGTAATCACCTACACCTGCTTGCTCAGGTGTTTCATAATTTCAATAGCCGCGGTTACTTCTCTGGCACACCGACGCTACAGCTGGAATGCCTTAACCGGGCCGCCGAGTTTGCTTTGCAGACCAAGAAGATTGAGCTGCGCTTTATGGGATTGGTGAAACGCCTGAAAGCCGCCTATGACGTTTGCGTGGGTAGTGAAGAGATCACTCAGGATGAGCGTGAGCGCATTCATTTCTATCTGGCCGTGCGTTCTATTGTCTACAAACTGACTAAGGGCGATGCGCCGGATACCGCGCAGATGAACCAGAAAGTGCGTGAGATGATTGCCGAGGCACTCAAGGCTGAAGGGGTAGAAGAGATCTTCACCTTAGGTGAGGATAAAGCCGAGACCATCGACATCTTTGACGACGAGTACATGGCTCGCATCGGCAAGATCAAGTTGCCCAACACCCGAATGCAGCTGCTGCAAAAGATGCTGGCAAAAGCCATTAGCGATTTCCAAAAGGTGAACCAGCTGCAAGGCATTAATTTCTCCAAGCGTTTTCAGGCATTGGTTGAACAGTACAACCAGCGCAAAGAGAACGATGTGCTCAACGGTGAAGAGTTCGACACGTTCACTCAGCAGATGGCCGACATGATCTACGATATTAAGACCGAGATGATGTCGTTTGCTGATATCGGCATCGACATGGAAGAGAAGGCGTTTCTCGATATCCTTGCGCATATGTGCGAAAAGTACGATTTCACCTATGACAAAGATAAGATGTTGGAATTAGCCAAGGATATGAAGGTGATTGTCGACGACAGCGCCCAGTACCCTGACTGGAGCAACCGCGATGACATTAAGGCCAAGCTGAAGGTAGACCTTATCCTGCTGCTACACCGCTATGGTTTCCCTCCTGTGGCCAATGATGAGGTCTACAAAAGCGTGCTAGAGCAGGCGGAGAACTTCAAAAAGTACCTGCAGAGCTGATTGATCAAATTGTGGTTTGGCATGAAGTTTCATGTAGAGCTGAATGCCGCCTCAAACTGAGCTGACTCTGATGGTATAAAAACTTCAGAGTCATTTTTAAAGCGAACCGCCCAAGGGCTATTTAATAATTAAATTTACCTAGAGTTAGACTAGGGGGCGAATGTCAGAAACGTTCCGACACTTCGTGCCTTTGAATAATGTTTTACCCTGCTGAGAGGCTATTAAATTATTGATTTGAGTGCATGCTAGCTAAAATCGATTGAATATATAAATTCGTTTTATATTAGTATTTTTATAATACTCCGTTGATTAAGTTGATTTAATGAGTCCGACCTTCGCAATAATATGAAAATCAAATCACCTAAAGATCATGCCGGTCACCTTACGTGACTGGCATCAGGCGTTTGAGCTATTTTCACGGCCTCTAAATAATCCTCAATCCATTGAGCATCTTGCTTAATGAAGCAGACCATCACCCTAATTGCTGTGGCGTAAAAACCGAAGCTATCACGCTGGCCGCAGCGTTGAGAAAAATAGGGTAACCAGCTTAAAAGATGTTGTTTTAGGAATTGGCTCTGTTGTTCTAATCCTTCTGCCGTATCGCTGTTTTTTGTTATCAGAACTTCCATCAGCGCGAGCTGGATGGCGAGATGATCGGGGGCTTCGTTGTTTTGTGGTGCAAGCTCATAACCAACCAGCCATTGCTGCATGATTTTGCGCGCTTCATGCGAGGTGGTGTGCGGGTAGTGTCCCGCATAAGGTGAAACGCCAGCAGGAGGGGGAATTAAAAACAATGAAGCGAAATCTGCAGCGAGTTCAAGCTGGCGATCTTTGCGTTTTAACGCCGTGCGCAGTCGGAGCTGGAACTGTTGTACGTCCAACCACAGTTCTGGAATAGACTTCAGCGCCCTAAGTCGCGCCTGAGTATCGTCATCCCGCATATGGATGAGTGCCTCTTCAGTCAGTTCCTGATAAAGAATTTGAGCGAACCAGCGATAAATACTGGCCCGTTGCCGGGCCATCTCATTAAGCAGTGGCATGAGTTTCCTCTTTACCGGTGGTGAGTTGTATTTCATGCGGCCCTCCAAATCCTGTCACGTTAGGCAGTTCGCCCTTGTAACGTTCTACCTGCACTAGCGCGGTGTGGGCAGAGGGGCCTTGCGACAGGCTGGATGTGCCAATATCTGCGCTCAGGACATTCGGATCACCATAGGTACATAATGTGCCGCTCTTGCCGCCTTCCTTCGGGGAATACCATGCCCCTTCGTGAATACGAACCACGCCCGGTGCATAATCTGGGCTTATTACTACGCCTGCCAGAACCTGTCCGCGAGCGTTAAATACGCGCGCAACATCACCGTTTTTGAGCCCTCGGGTTTTAGCATCTTCCGGACTGATATATAGCGGCTCGCGATTTGCGACTGTGTAGGTTTTACGAAAGCTATCGCTTGAGCAAATTTGTGAATGCAGGCGCTTGTCGGGATGACACGATTGCAGATGTAAAGGATGCTGCTCAGCACCGTGGCCTCCGTGGTTACGTTCAAAAGGCTCCATCCATACTGGGTGCCCAGGGCAATCTTGGTAATGAAAGTCGGCAATGGTTTTGCTGTAGATTTCAATCAGGCCAGACGGGGTTCCTAACGGGTTGAGATCGGGCTGATCGCGAAAATCGCCGTGGCGTATCCAGGGCTTACCCGCTGGATATTCGATATAACCTTCACCATTCCAGAAGGTGTCAAAATCAGGCATGGTTACACCGATGGCGGCCCCCTGAGTAACACCTTCTTCATAAATGGCTTTTATCCATTCCATCTCACTGCGTTTTTCGCTGTACACCTCATCACGACCAAAGCGTTTACATAAATCAGTGAATACATCAAAGTCATGACGAGCTTCATATTGCGGTTTCACGATCTGACGAATCGCCATCAGCCCTTTATTGGAGTGTGTACCAAATTGCTCGATATCGTTTCGTTCATAACGTGTGGTGACGGGGAGTACGATATCGGCAAAACGACACGACGCCGTCCACTGATGATCCAGCACTACCACGGTTTCTAGTTTTTTCCACGCCTCGATCATACGGTTGCGATCCTGCTGTGCGTGGAAGGGGTTGGCTGCACTATAAATAGCCATTTTAATGTCGGGATAGGTAATGGTTGTACCGTTGAACTCGACCTTTTTTCCCGGTGAAAGTAGGCAATCGACGATACGCGAAACAGGGATCTGTTCTGAAGCACCGCGGAAGTCGGCAGCATGGATCGGGGCAGGGGGATTGCTAATACTGCCCAAACCGGATAGCACAGGCCCAAGAGAGGTTACGGTACCACCGCCATTGTAATGCCAGCCAAATCCCACGCCGCCGCCCGGTAGGCCAATTTGTCCTACCATGCTGGCTAGCACCACCAGCATCCAGGGGTATTGTTCCCCGTGATGCATACGTTGTGCACACCAGCCCCCCATAAACTGAGTTCGCCCTTTGACCAGCAGCCGGGCGAAATCACGAATGTTTTCAGCGCTCAGTCCGCATATTTTTGCTGCCCATTCAGGGTTTTTAGGCTGGTTATCGTGCTCTCCTAACAGGTAGGGAAGGAACTGTTCAAAGCCCACGCAGTAATCTTTGATGAACGCAGAGTCATAGAGCTTTTCTTGATACAGCGTCCAGGCCACGCCTAACATCAGCGCGACGTCAGTCTGTGGGTTGAGCGCTAATTGCTCACAGCCTAGATAGTTCTGCGTTTTACTGCGCACAGGATCGACGCTGATAACACGCATTTTACCCTGTGCCACGCGCTCTTTAATCTGTTGCCAATAATCAAATGGCTGATGATCGGGAACCAGGTATTCGATTTGTAGGTTTTTGATCGGATCACAGCCCCAGAGTACGATGGTATTGGTGTTTTCAATGACCAGCGGGAGTGAGGTTTGTTGCTCATACACTTCCAGCGATCCCATCACGTGGGGCAGAATGACCTGGGCTGCCGCAGCCGAATAATCCCCCACCGTGGTGACATAGCTGCCGTGCAGACCCAGCCCACGGTCCATGGCACCACCTGCTTTATGCAGTTTACCGATCATCTGCCAGTCAGCTAGCCCGGTGAACACACCGGATGAGCCAGTCTCTTTTTGTACTCGCTCAAGTTCCTGATACACCAAATCTAACGCCTGATCCCAGCTCACGCGAACAAAACGATTATCGCCACGCTGGCTGCGGTCAGATTTTTCGCGTTGGCGTAGCCAGTCTAAACGCACCATCGGGTAACGCACTCTGGAAGGGTTGTAAACGATTTCCCGCACGGCGTTGAGCATGTCGCATGGATATTTGTCGTGTTTGAAAGGGCGGGTTTCTATCCATTCGCCGTTAACCACTTTGGCTTCAAAAGCGCCAAAGTGCGATCCCGACTGGAGCCATTGCTCAGGCATTTCTCCGGCGGCCCAGACCTTGCCGATCAGAGGGGTGGGGGCCAGAATATTTGCCGCGCCCGTAGCCAGAACACCTGTCATAAACCGGCGACGGGATAGTTTGAAATCATTAAGTTCCATGTCAGTTCCTCGTTTTAATGAGTCGGGTTGTCAGTGGTGTCATTGGCGTGGGTTTGCAGATACTTCAGCAAGGTGCGCTCCTCCTGTGATGTCAGGCGATAGTAGGCTGACATCGCTTTTAATCCTGCAATCCAACCATTGGCATTAAAACGGGTCGTTGGAGGAACGCTGTGACAGGCGCTACAGGTGGACTGGAACATCTGGTCGGCATATTGCCAAACGGGTTCAATGCTGGCTGAGAATCCTTCTGAAGATGTCCAGGCAACAACGCTAATTTGCTGCCATTCCTGATGAGAGTCTGGATCAATCTGGGTCTTCAGAATTTTTACTGCTGGTAGCAATGATGGATCTAGCACGGCGGCAAATACCCGTTTACCCGGATATTGCGTTATCACGCGGCCACGTCCCACGCTTTCGCGCCAGCCAACGATCTGGATCTCTACCTGATCATCGAGTTTTTTCAGTACGGTAACCTGAGTCGCTGGCATCAAAAGGGCTTTTCCAGCCGGAGATGAAGCTGTGGCGGTGATGGCTTTTTCACCTAAGGTATACAGCGTGCTCTCGTCCGGTAAGGATGCACTTTGCCGTTGCAGCTTTTCATACTGGACCCGGAAACCATTGCTCATATTCGGCTTGTGGTGCGCAATTCCCTTATGGCAATCAATACAGTTACTGTCTTTCAGTGCCGCTGGCGTCATTTGCATCGCGGCGTTGGATGACTGTTTTGTGTGATCCATCGCGCCATAGCTATGGCAGGATTTGCAGGCGGCAGAGCGGTTCTCGGTCATCCTTGTCCATTCCCGCTGCGCAAGCTCCGCGCGTTTGCTTTGGAACTTCTCAGGCGTATCAATCGAAGGGGAGATAAATTCGTGATAGATATCGTTTAGCGCTTCCGTTTTGCGCACCAGCGTGGGGATAACGCCCGGTGGGATATGGCAATCCTTACATTCGGCCCTTACGCCCGAGGCGTTTTTAAAATGAATGCTTTGCTCATATTCCTGACCCACCGTACTCATGGTATGGCAGGACAAACAGAATTCTGTTGAGCTGGTTTGGTGGACTCCCTGCCAGCCTCCCCAGATAACGACGAACATAGCGAGTGCCCCGGCAGCAACTAGCCAGAGTGATTTTTTGCGTATCAACGACATTATCAAGTTGCCTCAATCCTTGTAATTTTGCCGTTAAACTAAAGGAGAAACGATCGGACGCATTAGATACGGCCGCGGTGTGTCATAGGGCCAGCTGGCTCAGCATGCGTAGCGTCAAATACTGATCTTGGATGTTGACGTAGAGTGTGCAAATTGATTCTGGCAGTCTCTAAGAGGTAGGTTATTTTGATATGGGATATCGAGCTTGATAAAACCTGTGGTATGCCTCTGCAATCACAAATCTTCCAATACTATTATCAAGCAATCACGCTTGGTGAATGTGTCGCGGGCGATATGCTGCCATCTATACGTATGTTGGCTGGAAAATTACAGATAGCGCGAATTACGGTCGTGCTCGCGTATGAAAAATTGATATCTGGCGGCTATATTAAAAGCCGTCCGGGTATTGGTTATCAGGTCATATTTGATAGACCCATAGAGATGGCGCTTCAGGAAATACCTTATTCCATAGGGCCTGAACCAACTGGGTTAATCGCCGCGGAGGTTCCGGGGGATTTATATAACCAGCCAACGGCTGAGCTTTATTGTCGGATGAGTATTCCCGATCCTAATGCGTTCCCTTGGTCAAGCTGGCGGAAATGGAATAACGCCCCTTCATACCTCAAAGAGCAATTAGCAACGCGCTATCACTCTCCGCAAGGATTGCTTTCTCTGCGTCAGGAGATTGTGCGCTATTTACGCTTGTCGCGTGCAATTAATACCCGGCCGGAAAATATTATTATCACAAATGGTACACAGGAAGGGCTGTCGTTATTAACGCAGCTCTTCGTGCTTAATCAGGCCAGAATCAATCTTTCACGTTGCCATATAGTCGCAGAATCACCATGTTATTCAGGTGCTTGGCATTCGTTCAATTATTACGGTGCACAGGTCACCGCGGTAGATGTCGATGAGCAAGGGATATGTGTTTCCCGAATGCCTGAGTGTTCAACCCAACTTTGTTATGTCACTCCTTCACATCAGTATCCGCTGGGGAGCAAGCTTTCACTCTCTCGGAGAAAAAAATTGTTACTTTGGGCGCAACGCGTAGGGGCTTATATCATCGAGGATGATTATGATGCCGTTTTCTCATGGGAGGAAAAACCGCTACCTGCGCTGAAGTCGATGGACAGTTGTGACCGGGTTATCTATGCCGGAACGTTTTCCAAAACTCTGGGGCCGGGTATTCGTTTAGGATATCTGGTTTGCCCAGATTCGATTCTTGAATCGGTGCAAAGTATGAAGTCGCTAAATAACAGTGGGAGTAACTGGTTATTCCAACAGTTCCTCGCTGAGTTTATGCATAATCAGGTTTTTTATACCCATTTAAGTAAATTATCCTGTGTTTATGAAGAACGTCAGCGCTTATTACACGAAGGTTTACTACGTTTGTTTCCTGAAGGGAAAATATGGGGACATGCGGCAGGGTTACACTTAACGCTAATCACACCGCTTTCCGTTGAGTTTATTCAAACGTTACGCCAGCGTTGTTTGCGCGCAGGTGTGCGCTTTGACACGTTAAATGAGATGGCCAATGGCTCTGAATGTCTATGGCAGCAAATGAATAACCAGTCGGTGATACTCTTTGGGTTTGGAAGTTTGAATTTACAGCAGTTACAAAAAGTACTTACCGTTATTGAGCAGGAAATGAATAGCCTACGGGCCGAAGGTGTGTCAATAAACGCCGTTGCTTAAGGAAATAAGTCTCAGATAAACATAAAAAATATGCTTACGAGTGCTAGTTTTTGTATCGGTGAAAAAATATTCGTGCTTGGCGATAGAGAATCAAGGATACCCGCCAACGATGAGCCAATATGACCGTGTTCATAGGGTGCTCGCTAATCCCCACCTACCTTGTGAGAGTCGAAATAGCGTCTCACTGCTATTATTGATACGTTCTATTTAAGAGTATCGAAACATTTAACCCGCGGAGAAGTGTGATCCGCATTAGAAAAAGTTTTAAGATAGATCTTTCCCCAACTGTTACTGCAACAGTGAAATTCGCGTAAGGCTCTCGCTATGTGTGTGAACACGCTCGAAAAACATGCCCCTTTCGGTACGTTGTTAGGTTATGCCCCCGGTGGCGTAGCGATTTACTCCTCGGATTATGACTCCCTTGAAAACCTTGATCAGATGGACGATGCGGCATTCCGTCACTATCTGGACAAAGAGTACATGGGGTATAAGTGGCAGTGCGTCGAGTTTGCCCGCCGCTTCCTTTATCTCAACTACGGCACCGTGTTTACCGACGTGCGCATGGCCTACGATATTTTTTCGCTGCGCTATCTGCGTCAGGTCGTGAACGATAATATTCTGCCGTTGCAGGCGTTTGCCAACGGCTGCGAGCGCTTGCCGGTGGCGGGTTCTTTGCTGATTTGGCAGCAGGGCGGTGAGTTTGAGCATACGGGGCACGTCGCGATTATCACTCAAGTGTTGGAAGACCGCATCCGCGTGGCGGAGCAGAACGTGATCCACCATCCGTTGCCCGCAGGGCAGCAGTGGACGCGTGAATTGCCACTGGTGTGCCAAGACGGCAAATACGTGATTCAGGATACGTTCGACGACACCGAAATATTGGGCTGGATGACCCAAACCTCCGACGATAGTTTTAGCCTGCCGCAGCCGCAGATCCCTGCGCCGTACCTGGCTATCCACAGCGAGCGCGTAGAAAATCGCGGCCAGTTTAGCGGTGCTTGGTTGAACGAGCAGGATCCGTTGCAGCATACCTACGTGCAGGCCAACGGCGGCCATACGTTGAACGCCGATCCTTACCGCTATTTCACAATCTCACGCAGCGCGGAACAAGAGCTTATTCGTGCCACTAATGAGCTGCATCTGATGTATCTGCATGCCACGGATAAAGTGCTGAAAGATGACAATCTGCTGGCGCTGTTTGATATCCCTGAAGCGCTGTGGCCGCGCCTGCGTCTGTCTTGGCAGCGCCGTCGTCATCATATGATTACCGGTCGTCTGGATTTCTGTATGGATGAGCGCGGGCTTAAAGTCTATGAATACAACGCGGATTCCGCGTCGTGCCACGCTGAAACGGGGCTGATTTTAGGCCAATGGGCAGAGCAGGCCGGAGACGTTCTCGGCGGAGATCCGGGTGAGCATTTGCTGGATGCGTTGGCGAACACTTGGAAACACAGCGACGCCAGCCCATTCGTTCATATCCTGCAAGATCATGATGCTGAAGAGAGCTATCACGCGCAGTTTATGCAGCGCGCATTAGCCAAAGCCGGTTTTGAAAGCAAAATTCTGCACGGTTTAGATGAGCTGCACTGGGATGCGTCTGGTCAGTTGGTGGATGGCGATCATCGCGCAGTGAACTGTGTGTGGAAAACGTGGGCATGGGAAACCGCGCTCGATCAGCTGCGTGAAGAGAGCGAAGCGGAACACTCGGCGCTGCCTATTCGAACCGGACATCCGGAAAACAGCGTTCGCTTGATCGACGTGTTGCTTCGTCCTGAAGTGATGGTCTTTGAGCCGTTGTGGACGGTGATCCCAAGCAATAAAGCCATTTTGCCGGTGCTATGGTCGCTGTTCCCGCACCATCGTTATCTGTTAGACGCCGACTTTGAGTTAAACGCAGAGCTGGAGCAAAGCGGCTATGCGGTGAAACCGATTGCTGGACGCTGCGGTAACAACATCGGTTTGATCAGCCATGAAGATCAGGTGCTGGATGAAACTTCCGGTAAGTTCTCCGAACAGAAAAATATCTACCAGCAGCTGTGGTGTCTGCCTGAAGTGGCGGGGCGTTATATTCAGTTGTGTGCGTTTACTGTTGGCGGTCATTACGGCGGTGTATGCGTGCGTTCAGAGACGGGCTTAGTGATTAAGAAAGAGAGTGATATCGATCCGCTACGGGTGATTGATGATAAAGATTTTATCCGCTAATTAACGCTAAAAACTGACGTTATCGGCGTGCCATACCTGTGTGTGGCGCGCCGTTTTTCGTTATGCGATCAGTTAAGCAACGCTTAACTGATTTCCCCTCTCGACTTATTCAACATTATCCTTGACCAATGACAAGGCAGCCCCATGCTTAGCTTCTTTATAATCGAGCCCGTTTTTCTTCTCACTGGTGTGAAAGCATGGCTTATCAACTCAATCTTAACTGGCCCGAATTTCTTGAAAAATACTGGCAAAAACAGCCAGTTGTATTAAAAAATGCCTTCCCGAACTTTGTTGATCCTATCACGCCGGATGAGCTGGCGGGTTTGGCGATGGAGCCGGAAGTCGATAGCCGTTTGGTTAGCCATCAAAACGGTGAGTGGCAGGCCAGCAACGGGCCTTTCGAAGATTTTGATGGCTTGGGCGAAACCGGCTGGTCGTTACTGGCTCAGGCCGTTAACCACTGGCATGCACCATCTGCCGAGCTGGTACGTCCGTTCCGTGTGTTGCCGGACTGGCGTTTAGACGATCTGATGATCTCTTTCTCCGTGCCGGGCGGCGGCGTTGGGCCACATATCGATCAGTACGATGTCTTTATCATTCAAGGTATGGGCAGCCGTCGTTGGCGCGTGGGCGATAAATTGCCGATGCGTCAGTTCTGTCCACATCCAGCGCTGTTGCACGTTGATCCGTTCGAACCAATCATCGATGAAGATCTCGAGCCGGGCGATATTTTGTATATTCCACCGGGCTTCCCGCACGATGGTTTCACCCATGAAACCGCGATGAACTACTCCGTTGGCTTCCGTGGGCCAAACGGCAGAGATTTAATCAGCAGCTTTGCTGACTATGCGCTGGAAAACGATCTGGGGGGCGAGCACTACAGCGATCCTGATTTGACCTGCCGCGATCACGTGGGTCGCATTGAAGATTATGAAGTTGACCGCCTGCGCGGGATGATGATCGAGATGCTGAATCAGCCGGAAGATTTCAAACAGTGGCTGGGTCGTTTCGCGACTACGCCGCGTCATGAACTGGATATCGCGCCTGCGGAACCGGCTTATGAGCCTGATGAAATTCTTGATGCGCTGCTGGGCGACGAAGTTTTAACCCGCTTAAGCGGTCTGCGCGTGCTGAACATTGGCGATAGCTTCTTTGTTAACAGCGAACCAATGAAAGCGGTTGAACCAAAAGCCGCCGATGCGCTGTGTCGTTATACCAGCGTAAGTAAAAAAGAGCTGGGTGATGCGCTGAACAATCCGGCCTTTGTGGCTGAGCTCACTGATTTAGTGAATCAGGGCTATTGGTATTTTGATGAGTATTAATCGTTTCCATTGATACTCAAATCATTCTAAAAGGGATAGCGATGGCTATCCCTTTTTTCTATCTGCTATTCAGTACTATCCGCATTTTTCATTTGAAATAGGCTGGATGGATTTACCGGAAGTTGTATTTCAATATGGAGTCACCCCTCAGGAATTGAGAATAAAAACGCCAAAGTGTGTAACGCCGTTGATGAGATCGAGATACATGGGGTTACCGTAGAGTCTAGCGCTCCGGCAGCTAAAGCAGTACTTCGTTATGACTTAACACCTGATTTTTAATCAGAGAGTATGAATATTTGTAGCCTGACAAACATTCCCACAATCATTTTTCGCCAAATGAGTGCGACAGGCGTAAATTATCTCCCCAGTAGAATTCGACTCAGGATATTTAATAGGGATTTATCAGGATGAAAGCGAAAGAAGCCAAGCTACTCAATTTTCTCCAGACCGCGCCGCAGTTGGTTATTCCCATTTACCAGCGACTTTATTCTTGGGGGATCAAAGAGTGCGAACAGTTGTGGGATGATATTATTCGCTGTGGTGAGGATAATGATAATAATGGCCACTTTATTGGTTCGGTTGTTTATATTGAGCATGGTCTGTATTCGGTAACATCCCAATCCCCGCTGCTGATTATTGATGGACAGCAGCGCGTCACCACGGCGTCCTTGCTGATTGCCGCGTTGGCAGAAGCCGTTGGTGAAGAGGAGTTTATAGAAGGCTTTAATCAAGCTCAGTTGCGCGGATTCTATTTAACTAATCCATTATTATCTGGCGAAAAACGTTACAAACTGATCTTATCGCAAACTGACAACGAAACGCTGCGCGCTATTATTGATGGTAAACCTCAGCCAGATCCTTATTCATTGCGAGTTCAAGAAAACTTCGAATTTTTCCAAGAAAAGCTGAAAGATAAAAGCATTCTTGAAACGGTCTGCAAAGGTTTAAGCAAGCTGATTGTGGTCGATATTTCTTTGCAGCGTGACCATGATAATCCTCAGCTAATTTTCGAAAGCATGAACTCTACAGGGAAAAAACTGAGTCAGGCCGATCTGATCCGCAACTATATTTTGATGGGCTTAGAAAACGAGCGTCAAACCACGTTGTATAACGACCATTGGCGAAAAATGGAGTTGCTGTTTGGGCAAGAGGCTTATTCAGAGCAGTTCGACTTTTTCATGCGTCATTATTTAACGGTGAAAACCGGCGATATACCTAAGGTCGATGATGTCTATGAAGCCTTTAAGCAATACTTTCATCGCAGTCATCTTTCTGTTGAGTCAGCGGTGGCAGATATTCATCAATATGCCATTTATTACTGCGCCATCGCTCTGGGCGTAGAGAAAAATAAAACCTTAAAAGAGATATTCCAAAATATCCGTGAGCTGAGAATGGATGTGGCTTATCCATTAATGCTGGAACTGTATGATGACTATCAGCATGGAAAACTTCAGCTGAATGAGTTTATTGAAGCGCTGCGTTTGATGGAAAGTTACGTCTTTCGTCGTGCGGTGTGTGCTATTCCAACCAACTCAATGAACAAAACTTTTGCTGGTCTTAGTAAAAGCTTTAATAAAGAGCTCTATTTAGAGAGCTTGAAAGCCGCATTCATGCTGCTGCCATCATATCGTCGCTTTCCTACCGATGAAGAGTTTAAGCGTGATATTCAAACTCGCGATCTCTATAACTTCCGAAGCCGTAGTTATTGGCTGAAAAAGTTGGAAAATCACAATCATAAAGAACCGATTCCAATCGATGGCATCACCATCGAACATATTATGCCGCAGTGCGACAACAACGTAGAAAAGGTGCCTTTAGTCTGGCAGCAAGCGTTGGGCGATGAGTGGCAGCGCGTATGGGAAACGTGGCGTCATACGCTGGGTAACCTCACGCTAACCGGTTATAACTCAGAGTACAGTAATAAATCCTTTGCTGAAAAACGTGATGCCGATAGAGGATTTAAATACAGTCATTTTCGTTTAAACGATGACGTAGCCGTGCTAGATAATTGGGATGAAAAGGCGATTATCTCGCGTGCGAAAAAAATGGCGGAAAAAGCAGCTGAAGTATGGCCAACCGCCAGCCTTTCTCTGGAGATTTTGCATCGCTATAAACCTCAGCATGAAGAAAACATTACCTACAGTTTTGAAGACCATCCATATTTAGCGAAAGAGCATGTGAATAGCTTATTTGAAGCCTTTCGCAAAGAGGTGTTGGCGCTCGATCCCTGTGTGACAGAAGTGTTCCTCAAACTTTATATAGCCTATAAAGCTGAAGTGAATTTCGTTGATGTGGTGCCACAGGCGAAACGTCTACGGTTGTCACTGAATATTCCTTTTGCCGAAATTAACGATCCGCGAGGTTTATGTAAAGACGTTACCAACCTTGGTCGATGGGGAAATGGTGACGTTGAGGTTGGCCTTGAGGCTCTGTCCGATCTCCCTTACGTGATGACTTTAGTCACTCAAGCCTTCGAACGCCAAATGGATAATTAATCCCTTCAAGGGCTGCATCCCCCGCAGCCCTCAGTCATCTCTATCGTTATTTAATATGCGCCGCAAAGCCGGTTAATTCGGGGACGATATCGGGTTTCAGCGTTAGTTCTGGGATCGTGTAATCACCGCCGTTTTGCTGGCGGAAAGCGATGGGCGCGGTGCTCCATAAAGTATCGAGGCGCTGGCCTAATTTTTCACATATTGTTGCATAGCTATCTGGGTTAACTTTACTGGTGTGGTAAATCACAAATGGCGGTAGTACGTCGAATCCCGGGTAGTGCAAGATACCATGGTGGATAGGGAACAAAATATCGTCGATTGGGCCATTAATACCGCGTGCGCTGTAATGTGGCTGCCAGCCACCGGCGGTGACCATCAGCATAGCGCGTTTGCCTGCCAGTGTGCCTTCGCCGTAGCGGTCGCCCCAATGGCTATCATTATGTTCGCCCACGCCATAGGCAAAACCATAGGCGTATACGCGTTCCACCCAGCCTTTCATAATGGCGGGCATAGAAAACCACCACAGTGGGAACTGGAAAATAACCGTATCAGCCCACAGTAGCTTGCTCTGTTCAAGGGCAATATCATCGCTTTGTAGGCCGTTTTTGAACGCGTGCTGTGAGTCGAGAGAAGCATCGAAATAGGTCTCATCAAGTCGATTTTTGCTGTCATTTGCGTCTAACGCTGCTTTCCAGTCCATAGCGTATAAGTCTGAAATTTGTACTTCATGCCCCGCATTTTGCAGGTGTTGGATGGTAAAGTTTTTTAATGAACCGTTCAGTGATTTAGGTTCGGGATGGGCATAAACAAGAAGTACTTTCATTGTGGCTATCTCAGTTGTTATCTCAAAAATAAAGAGATAGCAGGGTAGAATTTTGTCATATTCATGAGAAATGAATTTCTGATATCTCAGGTATTACTATGAGTAATCTTCGTCGGCTGGATCTGAACTTGTTGGTGACGCTCGATGCGTTGCTGACCGAGCACAATGTGACGCGTGTTGCTGAAAAGCTTAATTTTTCTCAGCCTTCAATCAGCGTGCATCTGTCTAAACTGCGCGATATTTTTGACGATCCTTTGTTGCTGCCGGGGCCACGAGGCATGTTGCCAACGGCGAAAGCTGAGGCACTGCGCGAACCGCTGCGGCAGGCATTGAATGCATTAGAAGGTGTTGTTGCGCCGACCAAACCGTTTGAGCCCGCAACGGCGCAAAATGATTGGACGGTTTCTGCCGCCGACTACGGTGAGTCCACGGTTGTTTTGCCGGTTTTAATCGGCTTACGCGCCGTGGCGCCCAATACGCGGTTATCGGTCATTGAACTGGCGCCCGCTAAAATTGCTAAACAGCTTGAGCAGGGCGAAATCGATATTGCCTTTCACGTAAGCGATGAAGCCGCACCGGAACTGCATCTAAAAAAGCTCTTTTCTGAACGTTATGTGCTGGCTGGGCGGCGAAAGCATCCACAGCTGTCACAGGCTCTAACCCCTGCGCAGTTTTGCGATTTAGAGCATGTTATTGTGTCGCCCAACGGCGGAGGTTTTTGCGGTGTGACCGATGAGGCTTTAGCGCAGGCGGGGCTTACGCGCCGAGTGGTGCTGTCGGTGCCGCATTTTCTGTTTGTGAAGTCGGTGCTTGCGAGCACGGATTTAGTGGCGATGCTGCCTTTGCGCTTAGCCATCGCTAGCCCCGAACTGCAATATATTGAGCCGCCGATGCCCATTGCTGGATATGAAATGTCGATGCTGTGGCATGAGCGATCTCATCGCGATCCTGCTCACCGCTGGCTGCGAGATTTTATCGTCGAACAGGTACAGAGTGCCGCACACATCACGGCTCAGAATCAATAATATCAAGGATATAGATATGCCTTTAGAACCTGCAATCGCTGAACTGGTGAACGATTTCATTGCGGCAGGCCGGCCATCGCCTCGTCGCCAAACCGTTGCCGAGCGGCGAGCGGGGTATGTGGCCAGCACGATATTGGCGGGCGAAAAAGAGATGCGCGTGGATGTGCGCGACGTGAGTCTTGAAGGGATGACGCTGCGCGTGGTTTCCCCGCAGGGAGCGCATGGGAATAGGCCAACGGTGATTTATTACCACGGCGGCTGTTTTGTCAGCGGTGGTTTTGCCACGCATGAAAAGCAGCTGCGGCAGCTGGCTTATCACAGCGGCTGTCGAGTGATTGCCATGCAATATCGCTTGGCACCGGAGCACGTCTATCCTGCGGCGCACGATGATGCGCATCATGCGGCAATGCTTGTTTGGCAGCACGCCGATTTTTTAGGTGTGGATCGCGAGCAAATCACGTTGGCGGGCGACAGCGCGGGCGGGCATATTGCGTTAATCACGGCGCTGCGTCTGCGCGATGAGAGCCGTTGGTTGCCGCATAAGCTCTTGCTGATTTACCCGATGCTGGATGCGACGGCCTCTTTTGATAGCTATCAGCGCAACGGCGACGACTATATTATTACCCGCGACACGCTGCTCAGCGGCTATGAGGCTTATTTCTCAGAGATCGATCTTAAGCATCCTGACGTCAGCCCGCTGTGGCGCAGTGATTTCTCCGGCCTTCCGCCAACGCACATTATTACCGCTGAATACGATCCGCTATGCGATGAAGGCGAGGCGCTGTTCGCACGCCTTACCGAGCAGGGCGTAAGTTGTAGTGCGCAACGCTATCTTGGCGTGATCCACGGATTTTTCCAGCTCGGTGGCGTTAGCCAAACGGCGCGCAATGTGATGAGCGATATTGCCGCTAAGCTTCAAACTGAGCGCTTTTAGCCAAATCGAACAGTGGTACAGCACACGGCTGTACCATTGCGCGACGCTACATGCTGTCTAATCTTGCTTTAGCTTCGTTTTTCCAGATTGCGGCCAGTAAATCAAGCTTGCTCAGCGCGTCCAGATCGCTGGCAGATGCGTTGGGGTTGAAGATGATATTTTGCACGCGGCTCAGCGGCCAATCGGCATGAGAACGCTCAACCAGCGTGATGGCATTACCGGCCTGAACTTCCCCCGGCTGTAGAACACGATAGAACCAGCCGTTGCGTGATTGCTGATGCATAAGCTCCGGCGCGTTTGGGTCATTTAAGCGACCTGCCATGGTGTTACAGGCCACTCTTCCCCAAGATATTTGTAGCCGTGCTGTGCCAACGCTAAAGGTATCGCCAATGCAGATGGTGTGTTCGGTGATCCCGCTGGTGGCAAAGTTCTCGCCAAAAATGCCGGGGGTTTTAAATAGCTCAGCCTGAGCCGGATAGTGTGAGCGCCAAAAGTCATAATGCTCAAGCGCATAGTTCATGACGGCGCATTCAGGATCATCAAAATGCTCTTGGTGTCCCGCTTCGGTTTCAATTCCGTGGGTGCCTACATAAACGCGCCCGTTAGCCGGTTTTTTTAGCTGTGTTCCATCGGCTTGGCGCTGGTTGCATAAAATCACATCGAGAGTGGCGAGCGGTTGCTGTGCGTTCATTTATTACTCCTATATCCATCATCGTGTTGGATATAAATACCGTTAAACCCCCCGCTTATACGGGGGGATGACTTAGAATTTATATTCGATGCCCGCCCAGTAGTTACGTCCTTCTTCGACGAAACCTTCGGTATAAGCATAAGCGGTATCGAACACGTTATTCACCGAGGCGTTAACGCTGAGGCCTTTCGCAATCTCGTAATCTGCCCGCACATTGGTTACGGCAAATCCGCCCGCTTTTTGGCTGCCATCGCTGTTGCTGTAGCTTGAAGAACGGGCTTCTTCAGAAAGGGTAAGGCTGAGCGGTTGCCATGGCGTATAAGTAACCCAGCCCATGACCGTTTGAGTCGGTAGTCCGGTCACTTTACCAACGTCTTTGTCCTTAACATCGCTATGAATCAGGCTGTAGCTGAGGCCCACTTTTACTTCGTTCAGAATCAGTCCGTTAACACCTAAATCGAGGCCGGTGTAGTCAACGCGTCCGCTATTGCGGTTTTGCACCGTATTCGCATCAATGTTCTGCGTGAGAATGGCGTCGCTAATGCGGTTGTAATAAACGCTCGCTTCATACCCCCAGTCTTCGCTGAGATAGCCGGTATAGGTGAGGTCTATACTGCGAGCGCGTTCGGCTTTGAGGTTTGGGTTAACCAAGGCCACCTGTCCGAACGCAGGGCGAGATGTGGTGTAGCGCTCTTTCAGCGTAGGGAAACGGCTGCGATCGGAAACCGAGAGCGCAATATCATCACGGTTGTCGAAGTGATATTTCGTCATGGCCTGCCAGTTGAAGGCGTTTTGATTATTGCTGTCGTAGTGGGTAATCGAGCCGTCTTTTTCGTGTTTCATCCCTTCAAGGCTGTCTCGCCAGTCGTAGCTTATCCCTGCCACCACGTCCCACTGATCGTCGACTGCCCATTGGTATTCGCTAGAGAGCGACCATGTGCGATCTTTGTAACGATCGTAAGGTGCATTGCGATATCCCTGCTCGCGGTGAACGTCTTCTTTCCAATGAGCGGCAAACGAAAGCTGGTCACGCTCGCGCATATCGGCCGATAGCTGGAGGCCTGCGCCATCGGTGTAATCATCATAGTGGCTGTAGCTGCCTTTTTTATTTTTCAGATCGCTCAGTGAGTTGTACATCAGCAGGGTGTTTTTAAAGGTATCTCGATAGGCTCGGCTTTTTAGGGTAAAAATATCGCCGAGCTTGGTGGTTCCCTGATAGTAATAGCTTTCTTTATCGTATTCCGGCCACTGCCAATATTTCGGTTTTTGATCGCTGGTTCCGGCATACGGTGGGTTCTCTTTTTCACCATCCTGTTTGATATAGGTAAAGGTGTATTCATCATTTTCGCGTGGGGTAAAACCGAGCTTCACAATTCCACGTTTGTCGTCAGATTTTGAATTAGTGCGCTTGCCGTCGGTGCCTGCGGTGCGGTTATCTACGCTGTCTGGCAAGCCTACAAATCGTTGTTTTAGCTCGCTGCCGCTGATCTGTAGATAGCCTAAATCGCCTTTCATACCCAGCGAGGCGTTGGTGTCAAAAGCATTGTCTTTGCCGCGCGCCCATCCTTGACGGTAGCTAATGTTGCCTTCTAAATCTTTTTTAGGTTTTGTCGTGGTGAGGTTGATTGAGCCCCCCATTTGGTTGGGGCCTTGCAGCAGAGAGGTGTAGCCTTTCGAAACTTCCAACGAAGCCAAATTTGATGTGAGGAAGCGACCTAAATCCAAATTACCGTCATAGGGAACGTAGATCGGGACGCCATCATAAAAAACGGGAACCTGTCGATTATCGAACCCACGAACGCGAACCTGTAATTCATTACGCCCGCCCGATTTTTGCAAGGATACGCCGGGAACCACGCTGAGAGCATCGGCGACGTTGCGCTTATCGAGTTTGGTGATGGTGTCTTGTGTGAGGATCTCGCTGGTGTTTGCCACCGGACTACTCCAAACGGTCATGACATCATCGTCATCGGCAGCCTGAACGTCCATGGCAATGCCGCCTGACATGCATAGAGTTATTGCCGTACATAAAGTTGTTTTTCTCATTTTCATCATTATCCCCAGGATCGATATGTTTATTTTTATATAACGCTTATGGTGTCGATTGGCAGGCTGTCATTAGCCTGCCAATGTGGAACGCTTTGTTATTTAGTCAGAGGGTACGAGCCGAACTTTGATGTCTGCCGGTGGCGCGTAATAAGGCGCAGAAGTGACCAGCAGTGAAATGCCGGTTTGCGCAAATTTATCAATGGTCGCGAGAGTAATTCCGCCCGCTAAGGACAGTCGGCAGTGAGGCGAAAATCTCTGTGCATAGGCTTTGAGCGCGACAATGTCATCGGGTGAGAACTTATCGAGTTGCACAATATCGGGCATGCCCAATAGCGCCTGCTTGGCTTCATCCACGGTATCGGCTTCGACGATGATGACTTTTTCCGGTGCCTGCTGGCGTAAGGTCGCAATGATGCTCTGCCAGTTATCGGGGGAGGAGCAAAATCGACGATGGTTGGTGAACAGCAAAATAGTTTCGCCGCAGCCCGCACGATGAATAATGCCACCTGCGGCGATTACGGCTTGCATGGCGAGTAAGTGGGTGCCTGGAATGGTTTTGCGCGTGCAGGCAATTTTTCCCTGTGGCGAATAACGCTGTAGGACCTGACGCATTTGATAGACATAATTAGACACGCCACAGCTCCACTCCAACAGGTTCTGCACGGCTTTCCAGCCCTGATGCAGCGCATCGGCGCGGCCTTGGGCGATGAGCAAACATGCGTCTGCCTCGGCGATATCGCCGTCGTGAAGGTGCTGCTCAACCTCTAATCCCAGCCGTAAAAGCATACGGCGAGCAGTGTCGATGCCGCTGATACAGCCGCCTTGCCGATGATGAAAGCGCATTGACCCTTTACGCGCACCGATGTTCAGCGCGCGTGTCGTTAGATCTCCACCCTGTATGTCATCCATCAGCCATTGATCGAGCTGCGCATCAGGGATGAAAATCATAGCACCCCCTGCGGTGACGTTTTTTTCTCCCAAGAAACTAGCGCCCAATCACGAGTTGGCGAAGCAATGGTTAATCCGTGTTTTTGCTGGTGGGTGTAATAATCGAAAAGGCGCTGCTGTTCTTCATCATTTAGCGTGCCCAATGACCAACTGGTGCTTTCATAAAAACGCTCGAAAGTATCCGTATTTCCCTGACAGTTTGGCCCGGTGATGAAATCAACGCGGGCATGAATGCCCATCTGGTACAAGACGTTAACCGCGTAGATATAGTTTGGCAGTTCGATGACGGGGCGACCGATAACCCGCTGTACTTCGGCATTGACGAACGAAGGGCTGACGGTATGGGTGGTGTAAACGCGCAGCCGTGCCTGCTGATGAAGTTTTTGCATGGCCGAGCGTAAATCACCGACCAGCGTTGAGCGCGAGGCAACGGCGATATCGCACTGTGGAAGATCGCTCCAATCATCCTCCCAAGCCCGGCGAAGTAGCGTGACGTTATCGAGCTGCATGGCCTGTGCGCGTTTGGCCGCAACCTCAAGCATCCCCTTGCTGTAATCCACGCCGTAAACATGGCTGAGTTTATGTGCCACATTGAGGCACACCGAACCGGGACCACAGCCCATATCTAGCAAGGTTTCCGCATTAGAAAAATCCATTTTAGCAATGAGCTGAACCAAATAAGCGTCTTGCGGATTGGCGCAGATTACGGCCATTTTCTCAGCGCGCTTATCCCAATGTTCTGGCGCTTTTTCAGTGCGTTGCGCTAGCGCTAACTGTTGTTGGTAGAGTGCAGAAAAGTCGATTTCATCAATCAGCATGTGAGTTCCTTTTTTAGTTTTCATATTCCCAGATGTGCTTCGATTTCCTCTTCACTGACGTGATACAGCTGAGACAATGAAGCGCTATTAAGCATCGCTTTTGGCGTTCCCTGTAATGCCCCGTTCTGTGGGCTGAGGGTCACGATGGTATCGGCCACCGCTTTGGCATGCATGGGATGATGGGTAGACATCAACAGCGTGATCCCAGCCGTTTTTAGCTGGCGAATACGCTTAAGCAGGGTTATCTGATGGCCAAAATCCAAGCTGGCTGCCGGTTCATCCATCACTAAAAGCGTTGGCTGTTGTACTAACGCACGGGCGATTAATACCAGCTGCCGTTCACCGCCGCTGAGCGTTGGAAAGCTGCGTTGTTCCAAGTGAAGAATGCCAAGAGCATCCAGTGCATCTCTGGCGAGCTGGTGATCGCGTTGATGAGGAGAGGAAAATAAGCCCAGATGAGCGCTGCGGCCCATGCTCACCATATCCAGTACGCTGTAAGAAAAAGGGCCACTGTGAGCCTGAGGAACGTAAGCAACCTGCTGTGCAAGCTTAGCCGATGACCACTCCTGCAACGGTTTTCCTGCCAAGGTAATATCGCCCTTGAGCGCGGGTAATAGCCCAAGCAGCGTCCGCATTAGCGTGGTTTTCCCACAGCCGTTAGCGCCCAGCAGACAACAGATTTCCCCGCGTTGGATGGCAAAATTAATATTCTGCAAAATGGGGCGATCGCGATATCCCAAGGCAACCTGGCTAAATGACACCATGCTCATCCGCGGCCTCCGCGCAGTAACAGCATCAGGAAAAAGGGAGCGCCGATCAGCGCCGTGAGTATCCCCAAAGGCAGCTCGATGGTGAATAGGCTACGGGCCAAGGTATCGGTGAGTAAGAGAAGTAGCCCCCCGCCCAGCATGGAGGCTGGAAATAAACGCTGATAGTTATCGCCGGTGACTAAGCGGCAGATATGGGGAACCACTAAGCCAATCCAGCCAATGATACCGGCGACCGATACCGCGCTTGCCGTGATCAACGTCGCGCAAATGATAAAGATCAGCCGCAGGCATTTAACATTAACGCCCATGGTTTTGGCTTCATCATCAGGCAAGCTCAGTAGATTCATACGCCAACGCAGCAGCAAAAGCGGCAGCATGCCCAACAGTAAAACGGGGATACTGCTGTAGAGATCGTCATGAGTGATGGTAGAAAGGCCGCCTAATAACCAGAAGGTGATCGAAGGGAGCTGAGTGTAGGGATCGGCCAAGATTTTTATCAGCGAAATGACTGCGCCACACAGGGTGCTGATGGCAATGCCAACCAGAACCAGAGAGAGCACCGGATCGTGGCGTTTTGCCATCGAGGCAATCAGACAGGTGAGCGCCACGGCCAGCATACCGCCAACAAAAGCCAACAGCTGAACGATAACGATAGGCAAACCAAGCCACATCGCCACGCACGCGCCCATTCCTGCCCCAGCGGATACTCCCAGAATGTCGGGTGAAACCAGTGGATTACGGAACATTCCTTGATAAGCCGCTCCGGCAGCCGAAAGCGCGGCGCCAATCATTAGAGCAGCTAAAATACGCGGCAGGCGTATTTGCCAGAACACGATAGCAACGCGCGGATCCGCCTGCGTCGTGTCTGAATGCACCAACAGATCTAACAGCTCAGTGGGCGTGAGTGGATATTTGCCAACCAAAAGCGCCAATAGAACGGCAATCAGAATACCGCTGGAAAAAAGAGCCAGATTTTTGGTCAGATTCATCCAGCCTCCAACAAGCGCTGGAGTTGGGTTTGGTTTAAATCAGAGTGGTAGAACAGCTGGAAAAACTGCTGGAGGTCATCCATCCAGTTTGCCTGAATCTTGCTATCAAAATGCGCCTGTAGTCGGCGCATGCCTAGCAGGCGATTAATACCCGGTGGCGAATCGAGCCAACCAAAAGGCAAGCCGGAATAACACAAAACCTGACCTTTACGCACCGCCTGAAGGTTTTTCCACAGCGTATTCTGAGTGATGTAGCGATAGGTGTTGGCATCCTGAGTCAGAATAATGTCGGGCTCCCACAGCAATAGTTGCTCGAAAGACACCTGAGCTAAACCATGCTGCGACGGTTCGCTAGCCACGTTGATTAGCCCTAACTGCTCTGCGGCTTCCGTGTGCAGAGATCCTTGCAAGCCCGTCTCCAACCCTGTGGCGCCGCGTGCGGAATAAAAACGAGGTGAATTGCCGCTCATCTGTGAAAAACGTTCGGCATCTTGCAAGAAACGCTCTGCCAACTGAGCCTGCTTCTCTGCTCTTGATGAAACGCCTAACAGCGCGCCAACCTGACGCAGTTGGCTGGCTGAATCCCGCAATTTCCCATCCACTAAGACGTAGGGCACGCCAGTTTGTGCTGCGGTTCGCTGCGCGAGTGAGCGGAAGGTTTCATCGGCGCTGCCACAATCAATAATGATGTCAGGAGCCAGCGACACTATCTTTTCGAGGGAAAGCGTACTTGCACGGCCAGATAGACGCCCTAACTTTGGCAGTTTTCGAATGGTATCGGATAGAAACTCACTGCCGGAAACTGAGAAATCAAACGAGGATAATCCCAGCAACATTTCGGGCGCTAGCGCGAGCAATAAGAGATCGGCGGGAGCCCCCGCGCTCAATACGCGATGTGCTTTTTGTGGCGATGGCAAAGTACCGAAAGGGACTAAAAGGGCGTCAGCGGCGTGGGTAGCAAAAGGGCTGACCGATAAAGCTGCGCCAGAAAGCAAATACCCAATCAGCTTACGACGAGTGATATCCATGTCATAACCAGAAGTTTTTTCGTTATATAATTATTTATATAATGAATTGGCAAAAACCCATAGTCAAGCTATGGGATTAGGTAAAACGACGAGGTGTGATCTGGGTAGTGACTTAACAAAAATGAGGAAAGGAAGACTGGAGTGGTTGGCTTTGAGTCACAAAAACATTAGGGAAAGGGAGGTAGTAGACCTCCCTTTAACGGTTCATTTCTACTTTCTTTGTGATTTAGACAGCATCCATTTCCACTTCTGCTCCTGATTCAGCTCTGAAGGAGGAACCGGAATCAGCATTTTAGGCATTGATTCCGAGTCATTTTCTTCTCCATCAACGTTAACCGCGTTTTTAATTCGTTCGGAAATGTGATCGTCGATATGATCCACTTGGATCATGCGCTGACACTGACAGCCTCGGCCTTCTAGCTGATTTGGAACGGTTTTGGTTTGGCAGTCAATCTCATCAACGGCAGAAAGGATATAAGAGACAAGGTTGATGGCTTTGCACGGCGTGAGATCAAACTGATCGGCAATCTCTCGCGAGCTTATCCAACGTTGTTGTTGCATTGCCCAACGCGCCACGGACAAATACAAAGGCTCTGGTACGTATTCTCTACACATAGGCTCACCTTTAAATTAAAGCAATTTTTTATCAGATTAGCATTTGTTTACCATATAAATGAATGGGCTCAAATATATGCGATCATATTCACATTTATAATCATGGTTTGATCTGAATATACCTATCTAATGACGCCTTCGCTATGTATTTTATTTGATTTGTTGCGAAGGATTGTAACCACAATTATTGTTGTTTTATTGTAGTGATAATGTTTTGTTGCTGTATGGTGTTAATTTATTTTTGTGATTGAGAATATGTTTATAAAGGCGAATTTTTTGATTTAAAATAATAAACAACATAATTAATTTGATATCACCAGAATAAGCAAAAAACTATGCGTATTGGCGCGCTTTTTGCTTGCTGATGACGTCATAGCTATCTGGTTTATCATGCTTTTTGTTTCTTAATGCCATGTGGCGTTAGCTCTGTTTTTATAATGAATTAAATAGCTAATGAGAGTGTGTAATGAATCCAATAAATAAAATTAATGTCCCTGATAAAATATCAGCGGAGATGCGTGATGTATTGCGTGTTCAGTATGAAAATGCAAAGCCAATCGCAGCAGATGCTGATAATTCAACGATTAGACAATCTTATATTGAGGAGCGAAAGTATTGGAATGAAGAGGGGCCTAAAATGCTTAAGACCCTACATGAAAAGATAGCCGCTTCTTACGGAGAAATCAGCGTAAGAATATATTATCCACAGCGTGAAACAGCGGCAACGATCTTTTATTTACACGGCGGCGGTTTTATTGTCGGTAATCTTGATACTCACGACCGTATTATGCGTTTATTAGCCGATTACACCGGATGCGCCGTGATTGGCGTTGACTATACGCTTTCGCCTGAAGCACATTTTCCGCAGGCTATCGAAGAGACGGTTGCGGTATGTCGCTATTTTTCTCAGCGTGCAGCGGACTATCAACTCAATATGCAGTCAATTGGCTTTGCCGGAGATTCTGCCGGTGCAATGTTGGCGCTAGCAACGGCGTTATGGCTGCGCGATCGCGATATCGACTGTGGTCATGTCAAAGGCGTTCTGCTTTATTACGGACTTTATGGATTACAGGATTCTGCCAGCCGTCGATTATACGGCGGAGTCTGGGACGGTTTAACCGGGCCCGATATTGAATTTTATCAGCACGCCTATTTGGCGAATGAACAAGATAAAGAGTCACCTTATTACTGCCTGTTTAATAACGATCTTAGCCATAACATACCCGCCTGTTTTATTGCCACCGCAGAATTTGATCCGCTGATTGACGACAGTATTGCGCTGCATCGCACGCTTTCTGAACACCAACAACCTTGCCGCTATAAAATGTATCCCGGTACGCTGCATGCGTTTTTGCATTATTCGCGCATGATGGAAAGTGCCGATCGGGCATTGCGCGACGGCGCCCGCTATTTTTACGAGCAGCTTGAAGCATGACAAAAATAGGCAATTAAAAAGCGGGCAGTCGATCAATGTTGATCATTTAAGCTTGATTTTAGGGGGACCATACCGATGGGGTCGTAGCGGCGTAAGCCGCCGACAACTTTGCTTGGAACAAAGTTGAACAACGCTTTAGCGTTGGCCCGTAGGGGGGAACACAAGGATGTGTTCCATAACGGCCCCGCGGTATGGTAGACCCGTGTATCTCGATCTCTTAAACGATCTGCATTAGCCAGTTAATCTGATTGCCCACCAGTATTTTTAATACAGATCCATCTGGCTGGTTTTATCCAGCGATAAATTGCGTGTTTCGGGTGCTAAAAATACGGATACGATCATGCCAAAAAGCGAGATCCCCGCACCGGCCAGCATCGTCATTGCGATCCCATGCTGTTGCATAAACAGCGGAAGCGCATAGGTTGACACCACGGTGCCAATCCGGCTGAGCGACATCGCTGCGCCCACGGCGGAAGCGCGAATGTGAGTAGGGAAAAGTTCGTTTGGATAGAGCCATTGTAAAATGCCGGGGCCGCCTGAGAAAAATGCATAAAGCGCAAAGGCTGACACAATCAGCGTAATACTAGGGTCGGGAACAATTCCTAACACCGCTAACGCGAGCGTCATAATGGCAAAGCTGCCAATTAACAACGGACGGCGCCCGATGCTGTTGAGCCAATACATCGCAGGCAAGCAACCAATCAAAAAGAACAGGCTAATCACCACGTTGCCGAGCACGGCCTCTTTGCCTTCGTTGAGCCCCAGCAGGCTGATAATTTGTGGGCCGAAGGTATAGATGCCAAACATCGGTATCACCTGACACGTCCAAATAATGGCGACAAACAAAATCGATGTTAGGTGCCTGCGGGTGAAAATCTGGCTATAACGCGTTTCCTGTGGGGCTTCGTCATCGAATACCACGTGTTCGCCAAACAGCTTAAACATCAGCGCACGGCACTCTTCAACACGCCCTTTACGAATTAGCCAGCGAGGAGACTCGGGCAGTTCAAAACGTCCTAATAATATGATAATGCAGGGAATAACCGCGCTGCCCAACATCCAGCGCCAGCCGTTTTCGACGTCATATAACAGATAGCCCACAACGTCGGCGGCGGTTGCACCGATGTACCACATCGCGGCGATAAACCCCATGGTGAAAGCGCGCTGACGCGTGGTAGAAAATTCGGCAATCATCGAGGTGGCAATGGGGTAATCTGCGCCGATCACAATGCCTATCAGAAAACGCAGGATCACCAGCTCCAGCGGCGATGTCACAAACATGGTCGCGGCAGAGATCACGCCGATGGCAATAATATCAATCAGAAACATCAACCGGCGGCCAAGCACATCGGCGATGTAGCCAAACAATGATGTACCGATAAACAGCCCAACCAGCGTTGCGATCCCGACTAACCCCACCCAGCGAGCGTCGAGCTGTAACACCGGAGTCAGCTGTTCGAGTGCAATACCGATGATGACCAGCACGTAGCCATCGAGAAAAGGGCCTCCGCTTCCCCACAGCATAATTTTGCGGTGGATCGGGGTAAAACTGATGTCATCAAACCTTTTGGATTTTTCCATAATGGTGGTTTTAATCAGCCTGATAGCTGCTTAGCTCTGGCATTTATCGCAGAGCTAAGTGGCTATAGTGGATAAAAAAGGACAGAAACGAACAGGCCAGAATATCGTTTTTTAGCCGTAGCGATATTCAACGCCAAAGGTGCCACGCGGGTAGTTCCACTCATCTAAAACGGAATCACGGCATAGGATCCGGCAGGTGCCGCATTCTAGGCAGCCCGCGTAATCAAAGCGGATAGTTCCATCCGGCTGGAGCTTGTATAGCCCCGCCGGACAGGCCAGCGTGAGGGTATGAAACGCCGCCATATCAGGGTTTTCGCGAATGATGATATGCGGATGCCCTTCATCAACGTGGAACTTGTTAATGCCTAATTTCACATCAACGTTAACGGGCTCATTGACGGGGGAATTGGCGGGTTTGACGGATTCGGTCATAGCGCGGTCACTCCTTTAATGCCGTCTTTCAACAGGTTGAGATAGCCAATTTTCTTGCAGTGACGCATCACCATTTTGCGGATTGGCTGCGGCGGCTGGCCGTTGACGGTGAACATATCCGCCATGATGTCGGCGACCATCTGTGGGTATTGGGTAAACATGCGCGGATTTTCCAGCATGGCGGGGACTTTGCGGTAGTGGCGTAAATCCTTCATCACCGGTAATTCTTCTAGCAACGTGAGGTAACCGTTCAATCCCTGCTCGCTGAAGTTATTGGCTTCTTTGGCTTGCAGTACGGCGCGTGCGGCCGCTTCACCAGAGGCAATAGCCATATCCATTCCACGAATGGTGAACCCCAGATTCATACACATGCCTGCGGCGTCACCGGCGATAAGCACGCCGTTACCCACCAATTTGGGCTGCATATTAATTCCGGCTTCAGGCACTACGTGGGCGGCATACTCCACGGTTTTGCCACCGGCGATTAATGGACGAACGGTTGGATGCTGTTTGAAATCCTCCAGTATTTGCGGCACCGATTTGCCCGCATCGGCAATATGACTGAGGCCAACAACGATGCCTAAAGACAATGAGTCTCCGTTGGTATACAGAAAGCCACCGCCCATCAGACCGTTAGACGGCGTTCCGGCAAACAGCCAGGCGGCGCCTTCGTTTTCAGTTAGGCTAAAGCGCGCTTCGAGCAGTTCACGCGGCAGTTCAATCAGCTCTTTCACCCCAACGGCCACATGCTTGGCAGAAACCTGTTTCTGCACCATGCCCAGTTGTTCGGCCAACAGCGCGTTAACGCCTTCAGCGAGGATCACCACGTTGGCTTCTAAAATATCGCCATCGGCTTCAACGCCGATCACTTTGCCATCGCGCTCAATCAGCTTATCTACGCGGATCCCAGGAACGAATTGCGCACCGGCGGCTTCAGCCTGCTCCATCAACCAAGGATCGAATTTACTGCGCAAAACCGAATAGGAATCCTGCGCCGGTTCGGCCGCATTGGCATGGTGGTAATCCAACGTGACTGCGCTGTCGTCGGTAAGAAACGATATTTTTTCGCGGGTAATGCGGCGCTCAACGGGCGCATGGGCCGCAAAATCGGGAATGATGCGTTCTAAGCTGTGCCCATACAGGCGACCACCGGTGACGTTTTTGGCTCCCGCATGATTACCGCGCTCGATAACCAATACGTTAGCGCCTTCTCGGGCAAGCACTAGCGCCGCAACGCAGCCAGACAGGCCCGCGCCAACAATAATGGCGTCAAAGACATCTTCAGACATAGGCTCTCCAAATTCGATGGAGCACGGAAGCCATTGGCTAATCCGTGCTCCGTCGATATTTTATCGTTTTAGTTTTTCTGTCAGAGCAGGGACGATCTTCATCAGATCGCCGACGATCCCGTAATCCGCGTATTGGAAGATCGGGGCGTTTTTATCTTTGTTGATGGCCATCAGGATCTGCGCACCGTTGGCGCCGACCATGTGCTGGATCTGGCCAGAAATCCCCAGCGCCAGATAGAGTTCTGGTTTGATCATGATCCCTGAAATGCCCACGTAGCGTTCACGATCCATCCATTTTTCGTTTTCGGCGACCGGACGCGAGCATCCCAGCTCTGCACCAATGGCATTGCTTAACGCCGCCGCAATGGCGATGTTTTCCTGTGAACCGATGCCGCGCCCAACGCTCACCACCAAACGTGCTTTGCCCAGATCGACGCTTTCGCCTTGCTTAGCTCGACGTGATACGCAGGAAATTGCATGGGCTGGTGGGATAAAGGCCAGCGTTTCGGCATTGCCTACTAAGGCACTGTCTTCTGACACCGCAGGGAATACGCCGCTGGCGAGCGTGATGACGGCGTAGTCGGTGGTGATTTTCTCTTTGCCGAAGGCTAAACCGCCGTAAACCATGTGCGTGGCAACCGGGTATCCGTCTTCGAGGCTTAGCTCAGCGGCATCGTTAACTACGCCAGCGTTGAGGCGAGCGCCTAAGCGTGCTGCCAGCGTTTTGCCGCGACGGGTTGCGGGCAGCAGCAATAAAGCGCGCGAGCTATGGCTATGCGTCTTGATCGCCTGAGCCAGAGTGTCGGCATAATCTTCAATGATGCGATCGGCGGGCTGTTCGCCAATATGGAAAACGGCGTTAGCGCCGAGACGGAAAGCCAAGGCTGATTGCTCAGCGCTGTGGCTGATGACGTGAATAATTTCACCCAGCTCGCGTGCACCGCCAATCAGCTCGGGTAGATGTGAGTGGGTATCACTGAACACCCATACTGTTGCAAACTTGCTCATATTGCCCCCAATTAGCTAATGACTTTGCGCAGATGCTCTGCGAATTCTGAAATTTGATCGTCGCTATCGCCTTCGATAATGACCCGCCCACGCGCTTTCTGCTGTGGAGCCTGTACGCTCAGCAACTCGGTGTATGGCGTGATCTCTGGCAGTTCAAGATCGGCTGGCTGCCACGCGGTTACCGGCTTTTTAGCCGCGCCGAGAATGGCTTTCATGGAGGGGATTTGAGGCGTATTGATATCGGTGGATACCGAAATCACCGCAGGTAGCGGGATGGTTAAGGTTTCAACTTCGTCTTCTAGCGTACGTTCAACCTGAATGCTGTCGTCGCTGAGGGCTACGATCCGGCTCACCCCGTTGATAGATGCGACGCCTAGCGCCTCGCCGAGCAGTAATCCAACCTGCTGTGCATAAAGATCGGCTGAGCCGTCACCACAAAGAATTAAATCAAAACCGGTTTTCCGCGCAGCGGCCGCCAGCAGGGCAGACGTTTGGTGAGGAAGCATCTTCTCCAAACCTGCGCTGGAAACGACAACTAACTCATCGGGGCCACGAGACAGCACGTCTTTACGGCCTTTTGCGTTGGACAGCGCTTCGCCACCCACGCTCATCGCCGTAATCTGGATGGTGTCATTAAGCGATTTCAAGCCGATAGCCGCTTCGATAGCGTTGAGATCGAATTGGCTAATTTTGGCATCCGCTTTGCTGAGATTCAGAGAGCCATCACTATTGACGGTGATATCCTGCTCCTCGGGGATGAGTTTGTAACATGCAATAATTTTCATCACTTCTCCGATTTCGATAGGCAATACAATATCCGTAATACCCTGTACATAAGACGATGCCCGTAATGACAGGTGTAATTATTTCTGCAGCGAGAAACGCTAGGCAAAGATAAATAAAAATAACGAAAGCGAAGGTTCGCTATATATATAAATGTGTGTACGCCATAGCCGATTTAAACGCTATTAGTGGTGTAATTAAAATCACTAAGATAAAGAATGGAGTAAATTAATTAATATCTAATAAAGGTATCCCTGTAAGTTGTTATTCGTGCCTTGTTATCACGCTAATAGAAATACCATGATTCACCAGACCAAAATAATACCTAGATCACCAATATTGAACGACTTAGGGGCAAAAAACCTTCGTGGATAATGTTTTAATTTTGTTATCTTGATGATTTTAAAGGATTTAATTTGTGTTCCTCATTCGAGGTGCTTGGGCATGTATTGGGTGTCAGAAAATAGTTTGATTAAGATCACGGATTATTGAACAGCCAAATCTCATTATATCTCGGCGTTAAACGGTAAAGGCTGCACACATTCAATCAGATACCTTTAACTATTATTAGCCGAAGTTTTAACAGATATTTTTGGCAAGCTAAATAACTCGTAATAACTAGATTCACCATTAATTTAAAATTTACCTGCAAAATTAGTGTTGGTGTTCTGTCTTTTCATGACAGAAATTCTGACGTTTATTCTGAATATTGCATCTCAAGTTGTTATGGCAAGGAACTCCTTTCCATGAGGGAAATGTGTAAATGAAGACAGAAACGAGCAAACGGAAAATAGGGATAGAACCGAAGGTTTTTTTCCCATCATTGATAATTGTCGCACTACTTTGTTATTTAACTATCCGTGATCTGAACGCCTCTAATATCGTGATTAATTCGGTATTCAACTACATCACAACGCAGTGGGGATGGGCGTTTGAGTGGTATATGGTCGTGATGTTTGTCGGCTGGTTCTGGCTGATCTTTGGCCCTTTTGCCCAGCGTCGTCTCGGCGAAGAAGCGCCAGAGTTCAGCACCGTAAGCTGGATCTTCATGATGTTCGCCTCCTGTACCTCAGCCGCCGTGCTGTTTTGGGGATCGATTGAGATCTACTACTACGTTTCTTCTCCACCGTTTGGCTTAACGCCATTTTCAAACCCAGCTAAAGATCTTGGCTTAGCGTATAGCCTGTTTCACTGGGGGCCTTTACCGTGGGCAACCTACAGCTTCCTCGCCGTGGCATTCGGATACTTCCTGTATGTGAAGAAAATCGACGTGGTGCGCCCAAGCGGAACGCTGGTGCCACTTTTTGGTGAAAAACGCTGCAACGGAATTATTGGCACCATCATCGACAATCTGTATTTGGTGGCGCTGATTTTGGCGATGGGAACCAGCCTTGGGCTTGCAACACCGCTGGTGACCGAATGTATTCAGTATTTGTTCGGGGTGCCGCACACATTAGAGCTGGATGCGCTGATTATCTCTTGTTGGGTGGTGTTTAACGCCGTGTGCGTTGCCTTTGGCTTGCAGCGCGGGGTTAAGGTGGCCAGCGATGTTCGAAACTATCTCAGCCTGATCCTGCTGGCGTGGGTATTCATCATCGGCGCGAGCAGCTTCACCATCAACTATTTCACTGATTCTGTTGGCATTCTGCTCTCTAACTTTACGCGTATGCTGTTCTACACCGATGCAGTCGGCAAGAGTGGATTCCCGCAGGCGTGGACGGTGTTCTATTGGGCATGGTGGATCGTTTACGGCATCCAGATGTGCATCTTCTTAGCGCGTATTTCTAAGGGCCGTACCGTGCGCCAGCTCTGCTTGGGAATGGTTGGTGGGTTAACGGCTTCAACGTGGTTGCTGTGGACCATCTTGGGCAGCAATACGCTCTCCCTGATCAATAACGGCAAAATCAACATCCCGCAGATCATTGAACAACACGGGGTGGCGCGCGCCATCATTGAAACCTGGGCCACGTTGCCGCTCAGCACCGTCACGATGTGGGCGTTCTTTATTCTGTGCTTCCTCGCCACCGTTACGCTCATTAACGCCTGTTCCTACACGCTGGCCATGTCGACCTGTAAGGGCGCAAACGGCTATGACGAACCGCCGATTTGGGTTCGCGTTGGCTGGTCTGTGCTGGTAGGCGTTATCGGCATCATTCTGCTGGCGCTCGGTGGGCTGAAACCGATTCAAACCGCGATCATTGCCGGAGGATGTCCGCTTTTCTTCGTCAACATACTGATAACCATATCTTTCTTAAAAGATGCCAAGGCTACGCACTGGAAATACTAAGCGTTTTACCCTGTTTGAATTCGAACGATATTAACCACCAAGAGGCCTGATTTATGAATTTTGCACTGTCTGACGAACAAGAGTTATTTGTTTCCGGTATCCGCGACCTGATGGCGCAAGAAAACTGGGAAGCGTACTTCGCGGAATGTGACCGTAACAGCGAATATCCAGAGCGGTTCGTCAAAGAACTGGCCGATATGGGCATTGATAGCCTGCTGTTGCCAGAAGAGCACGGCGGTTTGGATGCGGGCTTTGTTACCTTAGCCGCGGTGTGGGCGGAGCTTGGACGCCTTGGTGCGCCAACTTATGTGCTGTATCAGCTGCCGGGTGGATTTAACACGGTGCTGCGTGAAGGAACGGAGGAGCAAATCGACAAGATTATGGCTTTCCGCGGCACCGGCAAGCAGATGTGGAACTCGGCAATTACCGAACCTGGCGCGGGCTCTGACGTGGGCAGCATGCAAACGTCGTATACCCGTAAAAACGGCAAAGTTTACCTCAACGGCAGCAAATGCTTCATCACCAGCAGCGCGCATACGCCTTACATCGTGGTGATGGCGCGGGATGCAGCTTCACCGGATAAAGCGATTTTCTCTGAATGGTTTGTGGATATGAGCAAACCGGGCGTGAAGGTCAACAAGCTGGAAAAACTGGGCCTGCGTATGGATAGCTGCTGCGAGATCCTGTTCGACAACGTTGAGCTCGAAGAAAAAGACATGTTCGGACGCGAAGGTAACGGCTTCAATCGCGTGAAAGAAGAGTTCGATCACGAACGTTTTATCGTCGCACTCACCAACTACGGCACCGCATTCTGTGCTTTTGAAGACGCCGCGCGTTATGCCAACCAGCGCGTTCAGTTTGGCGAAGCCATTGGGCGCTTCCAACTGATCCAAGAAAAGTTTGCTCACATGGCTATCAAACTGAACTCAATGAAAAACATGCTGTTTGAAGCAGCATGGAAGAGCGATAACGGTTTGATGACCTCCGGCGATGCCGCGATGTGTAAATACTTCTGCGCTAACGCCGCTTTTGAAGTGGTGGATTCGGCGATGCAGGTACTCGGTGGCGTGGGGATCGCAGGCGATCATCGTATTACCCGCTTCTGGCGCGATCTGCGCGTGGATCGCGTTTCCGGTGGCTCGGATGAAATGCAGATCCTAACGCTGGGTCGCGCGGTGCTGAAACAGTATCGGTAATAGACAACAGATTAAGTCAGATATTAGGGAGAGCGTACCGATGGGGTCGTAGCGGGCTTGCCCGCCGGAGCGCCCCGCGGTGCGCTATGCCCGGGTATCTCGGGTTAAAAGGCGGTGTTGTAGTGACTACACCATCTCTCATTGTGAAGGAATATTTTATGTCTATGCCAACATTTGGCCCGCTGGCGGGTTTACGCGTGGTCTTTTCAGGAATTGAAATCGCAGGCCCTTTTGCAGGGCAAATGTTTGCCGAGTGGGGCGCTGAAGTTATTTGGATCGAAAATGTCTCCTACGGCGATACGATCCGCATTCAGCCAAATTATCCTCAGCTTTCGCGCCGCAATTTACATGCGCTGTCGCTGAATATCTTTAAAGACGAAGGGCGTGAAGCTTTCTTAAAGCTGATGGAAACCACCGATATATTTATTGAAGCCAGTAAAGGCCCCGCCTTTGCGCGTCGTGGTATTAGCGATGAAGTGCTTTGGGAACGAAATCCCAAGCTGATTATTGTGCACCTGTCAGGTTTTGGTCAGTACGGCACGCCGGAATACACCAATTTGGCGGCTTACAACACCATTGCGCAGGCATTCAGCGGATACCTGATCCAGAACGGTGATAAAGATCAGCCGATGCCTGCATTCCCGTATACCGCCGATTATTTCTCCGGCTTGACGGCGACCACCTCGGCGCTGGCGGCGTTGTATAAAATGCAGCAAACGGGCGTGGGCGAAAGTATTGATGTGGCGATGTATGAAGTGATGCTGCGCATGGGGCAATACTTCATGATGGACTACTTCAACGGCGGCGAAGTATGCCCACGTATGACCAAAGGCAAAGATCCGTATTACGCGGGCTGTGGCCTGTACAAATGCCAAGATGGTTACATTGTGATGGAACTGGTTGGCGTTAACCAAATGCAGGGAATGTTTGAGGATATGGGCATTGCGCACCTGCTGGGCACGCCTGAAATCCCTGTCGGCACACAATTAATCCATCGCGTTGAATGCCCGTTTGGTGAGCTGGTTGAAGCCAAGCTGGATGAATATTTGGCGACGAAGCCGTATGAAGAGGCGCTGGCGCGCTTTGCTGAACTCAATATTGCCTCGGCAAAAGTCCTGACCATCCCTGAATTAGAAAGCAATCCACAGTATATCGCCCGTGAATCTCTCACGACGTGGAACACCATCGATGGCCGTACCTACAAAGGGCCAAATGTTATGCCGAAGTTTAAGAATAACCCAGGGCAAATTTGGCGTGGAATGCCAACGCACGGCATGGATACCGCGGCCATTCTTGCCAGTATTGGTTATTCTGATGCCGACATTGAAACGCTGGTGGCTAAAGGTTTAGCCAAGGCTGACTAGGCACTGAAATTATTTGGGTAGATAGATATGGATATGATAGGCAAACGAAGCTTGCGTCAGGCTTGGGATGATTTAGCGGATATGCACGGTGATAAAACGGCGCTTGTCTTCGAAGATCAGGCAAGGCAGGTTTCTCAATATAGCTATATTCAGTTAAATAAAGAAATTAATCGCACGGCGAATCTATTTCATTCACTGGGTGTGAATAAGGGCGATAAAGTTGCCTTGCATCTGAACAACTGTGCTGAATTTATATTTTGCTGGTTTGGCTTAGCGAAAATTGGTGCAATCGTTGTGCCTATCAACGCCAATCTATTACGTGAAGAGAGCGCTTATATCATAAATCAGTGTGAGGCCAAAATGGTGGTGACCTCCACGGAATTTTATTCTATCTACGCCGACCTCACGTCAAAGAATTCGTCTTGTTTGTGGCCCATTATTTTAATTGATAATGATATAGATCCTCAGAGTTCCCGCGATGTTCTTTATTTTCACCCATTGCAAAAGACTCAGCCTGATACGCTTATCTATTCGGTTGAGCTTAATAGCGATGATGTGGCGGAAATTCTTTTTACCTCAGGCACCACTTCCAGCCCGAAAGGCGTGGTGATCACTCACCACAATTTGTTATTTGCGGGCTACTACACGGCTTGGCAATGCGCACTACGGGCAGATGACGTTTATTTAACGCCGATGCCAGCCTTTCACATTGATTGTCAGTGTACCGCTGCGATGCCCACATTTACGGCGGGAGCCACCTTTGTGCTGCTTGAAAAATACAGCGCCCGGGCATTTTGGGGGCAGGTATGCCAATACCGCGCCACCGTGACGGAATGCATTCCTCTGATGATAAAAACGCTGATGATGCAGCCGCCTATGCCGTGGGAAAAACAGCATAACCTGCGCGAGGTGCTGTTTTATCTTAATTTGTCCGAGCAAGAAAAAGATGAATTTATTCAGCGTTTTGGTATTCGGTTACTCACCTCGTATGGCATGACCGAAACCATCGTGGGCGCCATTGGCGACAGGCCCGGAGATAAGCGCCGCTGGCCGTCGATTGGGCGAGTGGGTATGGGCTATGAAGCTCAAATCAGCGATGCACAAGGCAATGAAATGCCGGTGGGAAAAACGGGTGAAATTTGGATAAAAGGCATTCCGGGAAAAACGCTGTTCAAAGAGTATTACAAACTGCCTCAGGAAAGTGCGCGAACCCTGAATGCAGACGGATGGCTGCGTACCGGTGATTACGGCTATATGGATGATGACGGATATTTTTATTTTGTTGAGCGCAGCTGCAACATGATTAAGCGTAGCGGGGAAAATATCTCCTGCGTTGAAATAGAAAATATTATCTCAACCCATCCAAAAATTATGGACGTCGCGGTGATTGGTTTAAAAGACTCGATCCGAGATGAAGCGATAAAAGCCGTCGTGGTTTTAAATGACGGTGAGTTTATGACGGAAAAAGAGTTCTTCACGTTTTGTGAAAATAACATGGCAAAATTCAAGGTTCCCTCTTTCTTTGAAATAAGAACGAGTCTACCTAGAAGCTGCTCGGGAAAAGTAATTAAAAAAAGCCTGGTTGAAGTTTCTTATTAAGATGAGGTCTTAGCATGAGTGAATTACATATTAAGCGGAATGGCTACATTCTAGAAATTACGTTAGACAGACCGAAAGCCAATGCGATTGATGCCAAAACAAGTTTTGCGATGGGCGAAGCGTTTATCGCTTTTCGTGACGATCCAGAGCTACGCGTCGCCATTATTACCGGCGCAGGTGAGCGCTTCTTCTCTGCGGGTTGGGATTTAAAAGCCGCCGCCGAGGGTGAAGCGCCCGATGCTGATTTTGGCCCCGGCGGTTTTGCTGGCCTGACCGAGCTGTTTAATTTGGATAAGCCGGTAATCGCCGCGGTCAATGGTTATGCCTTTGGCGGCGGGTTCGAATTGGCGCTGGCTGCCGATATGATCGTCTGCTCGCGCAATGCCAGTTTCTCAGTGCCTGAGGCTAAGTTAGGGATTGTGCCAGACAGCGGCGGAATGCTGCGTTTGCCGAAGATTTTACCTCCAGCGATTGCGATGGAAATGATGATGACGGGTCGCAGCATGGACGCGGAGGAAGCGCTGCGCTGGGGCGTGGTGAATGCGGTGGTGGAGAGCGAACAGCTCATGCCACATGCCCGTGAACTGGCGGCGCAAATTGCAGCTAATGCACCGCTTGCCGTCGCGGCGATTAAAGAAATTTATCGTGAAACCAGCGAGCTGGCGGTTGAAGAAGGGTATCGTCATGCACGCAGCGGCAAACTAAAACACTATCCATCGGTATTGCACTCTGAAGATGCGCTGGAAGGGCCAACCGCCTTTGCGGAAAAACGTGAACCGGTCTGGAAAGGACGTTAGTTTCATGGCGTGTAAGCCGGAGAGACAGCTGCAGAGCGCCGGTACAGCAAACAACTCAGCAAGCAACTCAGCAAACAATGCGGGTATGCAAAGTTTGCTGGGGTCACGCTACGTGACGTGTCCGGGCTGCCAACAGCGAATTAGAGGCCAGCTTTACAGCATGCTGAATCAGTGCCAAACGTGGTGCCCAAGGTGCAAGAAAAATGTCTCTTCATGCGTGGGATAACATCGCGATAGGATTGTCAAAGCGGTCAGAAATAGGGCCGCTGCTTTAATTTTGAACGCCATATAAAACATGTTGCTGGAGGAATAGAAGATCAATGGCGACACAATAAATACAGAACTTAAATATTATTTTTTAAAGATCTCACCTTTCTGACATGCATCATAATGCGGTTAGCATTTCCTCAATACGTCGCTGGCATAAGATACAATTCGCTTAACCTTCTAAGGATGTCTCTGCTGATGGCGGGGAGATGAAGCAATATTCTGCAATTGATTTATTCACATTGATTCATTCGCATTGATGTATTCGCTTAGATATCACTGTCGATATCCCCTCTCCCAATATCCTGTTAATTGGTTTTAAAAATTTTAGACAAAGCCCCATCGAAGCACTCTGCTATGGCTGGCTTTGCCCACATAATATGCTCATTGAGACAAACGCTATGACCACCCAAGCCCGCATGAAATTTGCCATCGATGATGGCTCTACCAACGTCAAAATCAGTTGGATTGAGAACGGCACGCTAAAAACCGTTGTTTCCCCTAACTCATTCCGTAAAGACTGGAAAAGTGCGGCCCTGCTGCGTGGGCAAAAGGTATTCAACTACACCATTGGCACCACCAAATACACCTACGATGCGACCTCCGATAAAGCATTATCGACCACGCATATCGAGTATCAGTATGACGATTTAAATCTGCTGGCGGTGCACCATGCCCTGCTGCAAAGCGGTCTTGAGCCGTGTGAAGTTGACGTAGTGGTGACGCTGCCGATCACCCAGTTTTATAACCCCGATGACTGCCAGCGTAACGAAGATAAAATTGAAGCCAAACGTCGCAATCTGATGCGCGAAATCTCGCTGAACAAAGGCGAGCTGTTCAACATCGTTGGCGTTGAAGTGATGCCTGAAAGTTTGCCTGCGGCGCTTTCGCATTTATTGAATTCTGAAACCAGCGAATTCACCCGCTCTTTAGTGGTCGACTGCGGCGGTACAACGTTGGATATGGGCGTCATCGTCGGTGAATTTGACGACGTATCTGCGATTTACGGCAACAACGAAATCGGCGTGGCGATGGTGACGGATGCCATTCGCAAAGCGCTGGCTTCTGCCGACAGCGATTCAAGCTATTTGGTGGCGAATGAGCTGATTAAACGCCGTCACGATATGGCTTTCGTGCGTAGCGTGGTGAATGACGAAACGCGTATTCCAGATATCTTGCAGCGCATTGAAACCAAAATTCGTGAGCTAGGCGATCAGGTGGCCTATGAAGCGAAGAAGTTTGCTAAAAACCCAAACCGCGTTTATCTGGTAGGCGGTGGGGCGACGCTGGTGGAAGAAGCGATCCGCGAAGCCTATTCCACGCTGGGCGATCGCATTATCACCATTGATAATCCGCAGAGCGCGTTGTCGCGTGAAATTTGCCTGTATCATTCAGAGTCTGGGGCAGATGCGCTGGCAGAGCCTTTGATGCTTGAGGTAGAGGAAAATGAGTAAAGGGCAGACGAGCCGAGTTAACTTCTCGCTTTATCTCAGCCCCGCTCAGTCTCAGGCCGATTTACGTACTATGACGGTGTTGCAACAGCTGCATCGTCAGCTAAAACAGAGCGGTAGCGATCGCAACGATGTAAATATGGAAACCCGTACTTTTCATCGAGATGTGTATCTGGCGGGTTTACAGCTGCATCAGCTCAACCCACAGCTCTGTCATCATGTGGCAGAATCGATAGGGCGTGAACACTTAACGCTGCCCGAACTGGCTGAAGAACTGGTGCGCTGCGAGCTTTTACCGGTAGAGATTCCGGCGGCGTCTTCAGCGCAAAATACCGATTTCTCGGCGCAGCAGTTAGAGCAACTGCGTCAGGTGTTTGAGCAGTCGATCCCTGAAGTCAAAACCGTTGAATCAACGCCTTCTGCGGTGAGTGAAACGATACAAGCTGAAGGGATTAGCGCTGAGCAACAGGCTGAGTTTACGCATCTGCGCAGCGAGCTTGCGCGGATGCGCAAACTGCTGGAACAGCAAAATTTACAGTTCCAGCAATTGCGCCTTAGCCAGCGAGCCCCTGCCGTCGTAGAGCCAACCCGTAACGGCAACGCGGAAGAGGTCGATCTGGCTGACATCGCACCACCAACCGAAAAAATGAAAAAAATCCGTCAGAAAGGGATTTTTTAAGTTGGGGAACTAGCCTGACTTTCATGAATAAAAAGCCACGTTTAACGTGGCTTCTTTACGAATACTGATACCGACCGAATCGCATTAGAAAAACAGGTCTGGTCTAACGTTAAAGCGCTTTGAGAGTGCTTTGATATGCTCAATGGTTAATGAGCGCTTGCCGGATAAAATCATGCTGACGAGGCTTTTTGAACCAATTTCTGAGGCTAAATCTGAGTAGGAAAGCTGATGTTGTTCGATAAGAACCCGTAGCGCGGCCACGCCAGTAGGCATATCAGTCACGGCCTGATTGAAGGCTTTAAATCGCTCATTGTTATCTTCATATTCAGCAATTTTTAGCGCTAGAAAATCTATCAGCGGGCTCTCGTCATCGTGCTCGATAAGATAATCAACCATAGCGAGCGCATCGCGATAGGCCTCCTCAGAAGTATTGCCGCCTAAAAAAGGCACGGCATCTGCCAATACTTTTGCGGCCTCTAGCGCTTTGGTCGGTTCTAAAATCATTCTTTTATCTCCCGGTACTGCCTCGTTAGCTTGTCATACTCTGTGTGGGTGACGATGTGTTTGACGTAAAAGCGCGGGTTTACAAAGTTGATGTAGGAAATCATCCGCAGATTGTTGCCACCAATGTTGATTACCCACCACTTGTTCCTATATTTGAAGTTATCGAGGTTAGGAAACAGTTTGCGTAATTCTGCAGGACTTTCAAATTCATTCTCTTTAAGCAATCGGTATGCTGCTATGAGAGATGCGGCATCGTTTGGGTATTTTCGCGCGGCGTCTTCAAACGGATCCCGAGATATGATGTGCATGTCAGACTCTCTGTTTACATCATGTGAACATAATAGACGAGCAATGTTTGGTTTACAATATGTGAACTTAACAGTTTTACCCAATCCTTGGTCGCTGATGAGGTAGTCACTCATCTAAGATGACGGCTTGATTCTTGTTCAGAAGAGAATGGTTTGTCTCTCAGCGCGAAAACTATATGCCGACTGTTTTTAAGATGAAATGGACCGTAGAGCTTGTTCACCGTTTGTTTTTTTATCTGGAATCCACCTCGAATAAATGATCGATATGAACCATGCATCGTTGCAAACCCTAGACCCATCTTGCTATCTGCGTTACCGTTCCTTATCTCCCGTCTCTATGATAATTCGAGAAAAATGCCAAATTTTCGCGCTGTAACGTTACGTCCCGTTTGTTTATTGGCTCTATTGGTCTTGGCTGGCTGCTCAACCAAAACCAGCCAAACACCTGCGCCGCGACCGGCCGACGTGAAATCACAGTTGGTTAAGCTAATGCCGAATAACGTGCGCGACAGTCAGGGCTGGGCAACGGATATCGCTGCCGCATTTACCGCACAGGATATTGCGCCAACCGCCGAAAATTTGTGTGCGGTGTTAGCCGTGACCGAGCAGGAGTCGACCTTTCAAGCCGATCCACAGGTGCCGGGACTGGGGAAAATTGCATGGAAGGAGATCGACCGCCGCGCCGATCAGATGCATATCCCCAACTTTTTGGTGCACACCGCGCTGTTGATCAAATCCCCCAACGGGAAAAGCTATAGCGAACGCTTAGATAAGGTGCGCAGCGAGAAAGAACTTAGCGCGATTTTTGATGACTTCATCGACATGGTGCCAATGGGGCAAAAACTGTTTGGCAGTTTGAATCCGGTGCGTACCGGCGGGCCGATGCAGGTCAGTATTGCGTTTGCCGAAGCACACGCCAAAGGCTATCCGTATAAAATCGACGGAACGATTCGCCGTGAAGTCTTCAGCCGACGCGGCGGTGTCTATTTCGGCACCCTGCATTTGCTTGGCTATCCGGCTAATTACCCACAGCCTATCTATCGTTTTGCTGACTTCAATGCCGGATGGTACGCCAGCCGGAATGCGGCGTTTCAAAGCGCCGTCAGCCGCGTTAGCGGAATTAAACTCGCGCTGGATGGCGATTTGATTAACTATGGCACTGATAAACCTGGCTCCACGGAGCTGGCCGTTCGTTCGCTGGGCAAGCGTTTGGATATGAGTGATTCCACTATCCGCCGAGCGTTAGAGAAAGGGAATAGTATCGATTTCGAGAAAACGTCGCTCTATAGACAGGTATATGCGCTGGCCGAGAAATCGAGTGGTAAAAAGCTGCCGCGTGAGATCCTGCCGGGGATCACGCTGGAAAGTCCTAAGATTACCCGCCAACTAACCACGGCATGGTTTGCCAAACGCGTGGATGGGCGCTGGCAGAAGTGCATGGCCAAGGCGCGTTAATAATTGCGCGGTGCTTCGCATCTTACACTTATCTTTGTTGCTCAACTGTTAATCAGTTGTTATCGTAAAAAGCGTCTGCTATTGGACGCTTTTACCACCGTTGAGTTGCAATAAGATATCCGTGTGAGGTAGAGCATGACGACATCCAACCCGCTAAAAGACGCCGATTTTGAAGGCTGGCTGGCCAGTATTAATCAGGCCTGTGGGCGCTTTGCTGCCAAAACGCTGGGGGAAGGATTTAGTGGTTCGGTGCAGGAGTTTCGCACTGGTGCTCTGCGTTTGAGCATGGTTGATATTGCGCAAACCAAGCTTTACCGCACGCCAAAGGAAATTGCCCAGAGCGACGGTTCTTACTTTTACACCGTATTTCAGCTCAGCGGTCATTCTGAAATGGAGCAAGAGGGGCAGCGAGCATTGCTTTCGGCGGGGGATATCACCCTGATTGATGCCGCCAAACCGAGCACTTTTACCTTCAGTGACACCTCTAGGCAAATTTCATTGCTGCTGCCGCGCGGCTATCTTGAACGTAATTTGCAGTTTGCCGATTTGCGCTGTGCGCAACGATTGGCGGCAGGCGCGCCGATGGTGCGGCTTAGTCAACAGCTGGTGCAAGAGAGTATGCGTAATAGCGCGTTAGATCAGCAGGAAAGCGAAGCGGTTTTAGACGCGATGGCTACCTTGCTGCGTCCGGCGCTGATTGCGCGGGATGACGATGCGCCACAGGATAAAGTATTTAGCCGCACGCTGACTTTTATCGATAAACACATTCAGTCGGAATCGCTACGTCCAGAGTGGATTGCCAGCGAAGTGGGCGTTTCGGTGCGTAGCCTGTATCGCATGTTTGCGCGCAAAGGGCTGGTGGTAGCGCAATACATCAAAAATCGCCGTCTTGATCTCTGCGCCCACGCGTTGCGCAGTGCGCCGGTGCGGCAAAAACTATCAGATATTGGCTACTCGTGGGGCTTTGCCGACCACAGCCATTTCTCTACCGCGTTCAAAACGCGTTTCGGCATTACGCCGGGCGAATACCGCAAACAGTATCGTTAGTCTCATCTTCGTGAGTTTGTCACCAGCGACAAAGCTGATGGCATACACAACAAATTAATCCCCCCGATGAATTGCTATGTTTGAGCTGGGTCAGTTGATACTGGCTCTGCATAACCGTAGCAGCGCGTGGCGGCAGACCAATAATAAGACACCAAAAAAGTCTCTAAAAGATCTCTTGAGGAACCGATTTTCAACAGCACGCTCGTATACCAGGTCGAGATTATCCCGCGCACTGATTCACTGACATGAATGCCAACTTTTAGCGGTGAGGTAATAAAGCTATGTTTTATAAAACCCAGTCCTATAAAAAACTGACTCGCAAAATAATGATGAAAAAACGCCTGCCGGTTGCGATTGCGCTGGCGCTCGGGCTGTTGACGTCTGCGGGTTGGCAAAACAGCGCGCAGGCACATGGTGCGGCGGCGCATATGGTTCCGATGGAGAAAACGCTGGCTGAATTTGGGGCGGATGTGCAGTGGGATGATTATGCCCGTATGTTTACCATTGCCAAAGACGGCGCTTATATCAAGGTTAAACCTGATACCAACGAGGCCATCGTGAATGGCAAACCGTTGAAACTGGCGGTGCCGGTGGTGTTTCGCGACAAAGTGGCCTATATGTCGGAAGACTTTATCAATGAAGTTTTTCAATCTGGCTTAGACCAGACTTTCGCCGTTGAAAAACGCGCGCATCCGCTTAACCCGCTGAGCGCAGATGAAATCAAAACGGCGGTAGAGGCGATTAAGGCTTCAGATAACTATCACGATAATTTCCGCTTTACGGAAATCTCTCTGCGTGAGCCGCCAAAAGATGAGGTTTGGCAGTTTGTGTTGAGCGGAAAAACCGTTGAGCAACCGCGTCAGGCGAATGTGACCGTGCTGGATGGTAAGCACGTTGTGGAAAGCGTGGTGGATTTAACTGACAAAAAAGTGGTGTCGTGGACGCCAATCAAAGATGCGCAGGGCATGGTGCTATTAGATGATTTTGCCACCGTTCAGTCGGTGATCAGCGCCAACACAGATTTTGCCGCCGTGCTGAAAAAACGTGGAATTGCCGATCCAAGCAAGGTGATCACCACGCCGCTGACCGTGGGTTATTTCGATGGTAAAGATGGGCTAACGCAGGATCAGCGCTTACTCAAAGTGATCAGTTATCTGGACGTGGGTGACGGTAACTATTGGGCGCATCCGATCGAAAACCTTGTAGCGGTGGTCGATCTTGAACAGAAAAAAATCATCAAAATAGAAGAAGGGCCGGTGATCCCGGTGCCGATGGCTCCGCGTCCGTATGATGGCCGCGATCGTAAAGCGCCAGACATCAAACCGCTGGAAATCGTTGAGCCGGAAGGCAAGAACTACACCATTACAGGTAATACGATCCACTGGCAGAACTGGGATTTCCACGTGGGGTTGAACTCTCGCGTTGGCCCGATCATTTCGACGGTGACCTACAACGATCAGGGCAAAAAGCGCAAGATCATGTATGAAGGATCGCTAGGCGGCATGATCGTGCCTTATGGCGATCCGGATATTGGCTGGTACTTCAAAGCCTATCTTGATTCAGGCGATTACGGCATGGGCACGTTAACTTCCCCGATTGCACGTGGCAAAGATGCGCCGTCAAATGCGGTGCTGATCGACCAAACGATCGCAGATTACACCGGCCAGCCGATGACCATTCCGCGTGCGATCGCCATCTTCGAACGCTACGCAGGGCCAGAATATAAGCATCAGGAAATGGGGCAGCCCAACGTGAGCGCTGAGCGCCGTGAGCTGGTGGTGCGCTGGATCAGCACCGTAGGCAACTATGACTATATTTTTGACTGGGTATTCCATCAAAACGGTACGATTGGCATCGACGCGGGCGCAACGGGGATCGAAGCAGTGAAAGGCGTGAAAGCGCGCACAATGCAGGATCCCACCGCCAAAGAAGATACCAAATATGGCACCCTTATCGATCACAATATCGTCGGAACCACGCATCAGCATATCTACAATTTCCGTTTGGATATGGATATCGACGGCGAGAACAATAGTTTGGTTGAGCTCAATCCTGATGTGAAGCCAAACGATCGTAGCGGCCCACGCACCAGTACCATGCAGGTGGATCAGGTCGATGTGAAAACCGAAAAGGAGGCGGCGCAGAAGTTTGATCCTTCCACTATCCGTCTGTTAAGTAACTCTACTATTACCAACAAAATGGGCAATCCGGTTTCTTATCAATTGATCCCTTACGCGGGCGGAACTCATCCAATCGCTAAAGGGGCGAACTTTGGTAAAGACGAGTGGATTTATCACCGCCTGAGCTTTATGGATAAACAGCTGTGGGTGACGCGCTATAACCCAGACGAGCGCTATCCTGAGGGGAAATATCCCAACCGTTCTATCCATGATACCGGTCTGGGGCAGTATTCGTCAGACAACCAGTCGATTGAAAATACGGATAACGTGGTGTGGCTGACTACCGGCACCACGCACGTGGCGCGCGCGGAAGAGTGGCCGATTATGCCAACGGAATGGGTGCACGCATTGCTGAAGCCGTGGAACTTCTTCAATGAAACGCCAACGTTGGATTTGAATGGGAAGAAGGGGGAGTAGTTTATTTCGGCTGTGACCCCCTCACCTTTTCTGCCCCCACCCCAACCCTCCCCCTCGCAGGGGAGGGAGCCGAATGTGCCTCGATGTTGATTAAGCGCTCAATCTTTTCCCCTTAGGTGAATAGGGAGCTGAGTGAGCTTTAATGTTGATTAAGTGTTCGATCTGCTCCTCCCCCTGTGAAGGGGGAGGTTGGGAGGGGGTTGCTGAGGAAAACGCCGTTCTTAATACCGCACACACACCGTTTTGGTTTCGGTATACGCATCCAGCCAATCAGTGCCAAAATCACGTCCGGTTCCTGACTGTTTTACGCCGCCAAACGGCATATTCGCATCAATCAGCGTATGACTATTTACCCACACGGTGCCAGCTTGAATGCGCGGAGTATAGGCCATCGCGGTTTGCAGGCTGGTGGTCCATAGGCTGGCGGTGAGGCCAAAATCAGTATCGTTGGCCTGATGCAGCGCATCTTCGGCATTTTTTACCCGAATAAGGTTAACGACGGGGCCGAAAACTTCTTCTCGCGATAAATTCAGCGCCGCATCAGGGTTAATCACCAGCGTTGGGGGAATATAAAAGCCCTGCGCATCAGGCCCTGTAGCTCCGCTGATCAGCTCGGCATTTTTGGCTTTAGCATCTTGCAGATAAGACGCGACTTTGTCGCGATGCTGGCGTGAAACCAATGGATTTATTTGGGTGGTGGCATCCATACCTGGGCCGACGGAAAGCGATTTTACCGCTTGTTCAAAACCGGCAACCAGATTGTCGAAAATCGGTGCTTCGATATAGATACGAGAGCTGGCGGCGCAGACCTGTCCTTGGTTGAGGAAACTTCCCGCCATCAGGCCTTCAATCACCTGTTGCTGATCGGCATCTTTCAGCACGATGGCCGGGTTTTTACCGCCCAGTTCAAGAGTGACTCGCGTTAAGCGATCGGCAGCGGCGCGGGCAATGCCCTTGCCAACCGGCGTTGAGCCGGTAAAGCTGACCTTCGCCACCAGCGGATGTTCAGTTAAGGCTTTGCCGCACACCGATCCTTTGCCGGTGACGATATTAAATACGCCATCGGGAACTCCGGCTTCGCTGGCAAGTTCCGCCATGCGTAGCAGGGTTAACGGCGTCGTTTCAGACGGTTTAATGACGATAGAACATCCCGCCGCCAGCGCTGGCATCACTTTCCAAATCCCAATCATCAGCGGGAAGTTCCACGGTACGATACCGGCTACCACGCCGATCGGTTCTTTGCGGGTGTAAGCCATATATTTCGCACCGGCGGGCATCGGTATCGATACATCCATAGTTTGCCCGGTGATTTTGGTGGTGAGACCGGCGGTATAGCGCATCCAGTTCAGCGTACAGCCCACTTCGAAGGCGCGGGAAATGTTAATCGATTTGCCTTGTTCCAAGGTTTCTAGCTGCGCCAGTTCTTCTGCGTGTTGTTCGACTAAGTCAGCGTAGCGTAGCAAAATGCGCTCGCGCTCGGCGGGCAAACGTTGTGACCACACACCGGCACAAAAAGCCTGATGAGCAGACGTGACCGCGCGAGAAACGTCTTCGGCGTTGGCATCAGCCGAAGAGGCGATCTGTTCGCCGTTCGCAGGGTTATAAATTGCTAAGCGCGCATCCGAAGAGGAGTCGCACCATTTCCCATCAATATAAAGTCCGTGCTGACGGTCAAGAAAACGCGTAACGCTGTCGAGGATTGCTACTGTGTTGTCGGGCATAAGCCCTCCCGTCGGTCGAAAAATGGATTAGCAGAATGGCGTTGTCGTGGAGTGACAAAACCAGTCATCACCTCATGAGTCTATAACAAGGATAGTTTTATCTTTTTGCTGTGTCTGACATTCGATTGGTGGGATATGACAGAGGGAGGCAATGCGCTCAAACGGTTCTCTAACCGCGGGGATAGTCACGTAGACAATGTGGTTTCTCATGTTACTATACATAAGCAAAAGCTATTAATGTGTTTGTTTCATTCATACAAAGATAGGACGTCTTGTTATGAAAACATCCATTGTTGGCGTTACCCCAATCCGCGTTGATGTCTGCGATTTAGAACGGCAGATGCCTGCTTTCGCGCATTTTTTCTCCTGTTTTAACCTTGTTCAATTGACCGAAACTCTTCACCACAGAGCGGATTAGCTGCGTCTGTAGCCGAGTGCCGCGCTTTTTGTTTTTACTAGCATGGAACACAGCGAGTATTTATGGATATCAAAAATAGAAAACGTCTCACTTTTTACTCAATCATTATCATCGCCATCGTGGTGGCCTTTGCCGCGTGGTGGAGCCTGCGTGCGCCCGGTTTGCCTGACGGATTTGCCAGCAGCAATGGGCGCATTGAAGCCACGGAAATCGACATTTCGACTAAAGTGGCGGGGCGCATCGATAAAATCGTGGTGCGCGAAGGCGATTTTGTGAAGCAGGGCGACGTACTAGCACACATGGATACGCGTGTTTTGAACGAGCAGCGTATCGAAGCCGAAGCGCAGATCCGTGAAACACAAAGCGCGGTAGCTACGGCGAAGTCATTACTGGCGCAGCGGCAAAGTGAGAAACTGGCGGCACAGGCGGTGGTGAAACAGCGTGAAGCTGAATTGAACTCGGCGAATAAACGCTATGCCCGTTCACAAGCGCTGTCTAAACGCGGGGCGGTGTCGGCTCAGCAGCTTGATGACGATATGGCAGCGGCGCAAAGCGCTCGCGCAGCGTTGGAATCCGCTAAGGCTCAGGTTTCAGCCGCGCAGGCCGCTATCGAATCCGCACAGGCGGGCATCATTCAGGCTAATACACGCGTGGAAGCCGCTAAAGCCACCGAGCGCCGTATTACCGCTGATATTGAAGACAGCGCCTTGAAGGCGCCGCGTGATGGGCGGATCCAGTACCGCGTGGCTGAACCGGGAGAGGTGTTAGCCGCGGGTGGTCGCGTGCTGAATATGGTCGATCTCAGCGATGTTTACATGACGTTCTTCCTGCCAACCGAACAGGCGGGCAGGGTTGCCATCGGAAGTGACGTGCACGTTGTCCTTGATGCCGCGCCAACGCTGCGTCTGCCGGCGAAAGCTACCTTTGTGGCCAGCGTGGCGCAGTTCACGCCGAAAACGGTCGAAACCGATAACGAGCGCCTTAAGCTGATGTTCCGCGTAAAAGCGCGAATTTCCCCTGAACTGCTGGAAAAATACCTCGAATACGTGAAAACGGGTTTACCAGGTATGGCCTATGTGCGTTTGGATAACAGTAAAAGCTGGCCAGAAGATCTGGATGTGAGGTTGCCGCAATGAGGCCGTTAGGTGCTAATAAAGACCCGCTGGCGGCACCCATCGTTCGGCTTGAGCAGGTGAGCCAGTACTATGGCAATACTCAGGCATTACAGCAGATAACGTTGGATATTCCTGCGCGAAAAATGGTGGGGCTGATTGGGCCTGACGGCGTAGGAAAATCCAGTCTGTTATCGCTGATTGCGGGCGCACGCGTTATTCAGTCGGGAAACGTTAACGTTCTGGGTGGTGATATGGCGGACGCCGATCATCGACGCAAGGTATGCCCGAAAGTGGCTTATATGCCGCAGGGTTTGGGGAAAAACCTCTATCACACGCTGTCGGTTTACGAAAACGTCGATTTCTTTGGTCGACTATTTGGGCAAGGCGCTCATGAGCGTGAGCAGCGTATCAATGACTTACTGCAAAGTACTGGACTGGCACCGTTTCGCGATCGTCCGGCGGGTAAATTGTCTGGCGGTATGAAGCAGAAGCTGGGTCTGTGTTGCGCGCTGATCCACGATCCTGAACTGTTGATCCTTGATGAACCGACGACCGGCGTCGATCCGCTGTCACGCGCCCAGTTTTGGGAGCTGATCGATCGTATTCGTGAACGGCAAACCAACATGAGCGTGTTGGTGGCCACCGCCTATATGGAGGAAGCCGAGCGTTTTGACTGGCTGGTGGCGATGGATGCGGGACAGGTTCTGGCCACCGGCAGCGGACAGGAACTGCGTGAAAGTACCGGCAGCGCAACGCTAGAGGAGGCCTTTATTGCCCTGTTGCCGGAAGAGAAACGCAACGCGCACCAAAAGGTGGTTATTCCACCGCGTGATACTTCGCAGGATGACGTGGTAGCCATTGAAGCGCAGGGGCTGACTATGCGCTTTGGCGATTTCGTTGCCGTGAACAATGTCAATTTGCGCATACCACGCGGCGAAATTTTTGGTTTCCTCGGTTCTAACGGCTGCGGCAAATCGACCACCATGAAGATGCTGACCGGATTACTGCCCGCCAGCGAAGGGAAAGCATGGTTATTTGGGCAGGAGGTCGATCCCAAAGATATCGAAACCCGCCGCCGAGTGGGCTATATGTCGCAGGCTTTTTCGTTGTATAGCGAGCTTACGGTGCGACAAAACCTTGAACTGCACGCACGTCTTTTTCATCTTCCCGAAGAGGATATTCCTGCACGCGTTGAGGAGATGAATCAACGGTTCATGCTGAGTGATGTAGAAGATATGCTGCCAGAGGCGCTGCCGCTGGGGATTCGTCAGCGTTTATCTCTCGCCGTTGCGGTGATTCATAAACCTGAAATGCTTATCTTGGATGAGCCAACGTCGGGAGTCGATCCGGTTGCGCGCGATATGTTTTGGAATTTGATGGTGGATTTGTCACGGCGCGATGGCGTGACCATCTTTATTTCAACGCACTTTATGAATGAAGCGGAGCGCTGTGACCGCATATCCCTGATGCATGCGGGAAAAATACTGGCAAGCGATACGCCTGAGGCATTGGTGAAGCAGCGTGGTTTAGGCACGCTTGAGGCCACGTTTATTGCCTACTTACGTGAAGCTTCTGGTGATAGCGGTGCTCCGCCGGAGCAGATGCCCGAGACGCCTCAGGTTGAAACGACAACGCCTGCCATCAGCAATCACTTTAGCTTTACGAGGATGTTTAGCTATAGCCGCCGAGAATCTTTAGAGCTGCGGCGCGATCCTATTCGTTCGACCTTAGCTTTGCTGGGGACGGTGATCCTGATGTTCATTATGGGTTACGGCATCAGTATGGATGTGGAAAACCTGCGTTTTGCGGTGATAGACCGCGATCAGACTGGCACTAGCCAAGCCTATACGCTCAATCTGTCGGGCTCGCGCTATTTTATCGAACAGCCGCCGATTACTGATTATCAGCAGTTGGAGCGCCGAATGCGCGACGGTGAACTCGCCGTGGCAATTGAGATACCGCCTAACTTTGGCCGTGATATTGCGCGTGGGCATACGGTGAAAATTGGCGTTTGGGTCGATGGGGCGATGCCGAATCGGGCTGAAACCGTGCGTGGCTATGTGCAGGCGATGCACTTGGCGTGGCTGAGTGATATGGCTTCGCGTCAGCCAACGGCCAATATGGGGAATATCCTGATGGATATTGAAACCCGCTATCGCTATAACCCTGATGTAAAAAGTTTGCCTGCTATTGTGCCTGCGGTGATCCCGCTGCTGTTGATGATGATCCCCGCGATGCTTAGCGCGTTAAGCGTGGTGCGTGAAAAAGAGCTGGGCTCAATCATTAATCTGTACGTGACGCCGGTGACCAAGGCCGAGTTCCTGATCGGCAAGCAGCTGCCTTATATCGTATTGGGCATGTTTAATTTTTTACTGCTGTGCGCGTTATCGGTCTTTTTGTTTGGCGTTGAGCATAAGGGCAGTTTCCTCACGCTGACGTTGGCGGCGCTGCTGTACATCATTATCGCCACCGGCATGGGCCTGTTGATCTCGACCTTTATGAAAAGCCAGATCGCCGCGATCTTCGGCACTGCGATCATCACCTTAATTCCCGCGACGCAGTTCTCCGGCATGATCGATCCTGTTTCGTCGTTAGAAGGGATCGGACGGTGGATCGGTAATATATATCCAACCTCCCACTTCTTAACCATTACTCGCGGCACCTTCTCAAAGGCGCTCAACCTGTTTGATCTGCAAGCTTCGTTTATCCCGTTGCTGATTGCCGTTCCCGTGGTGATTGGGCTCAGCGTTCTTCTATTGAAAAAGCAGGAGGGCTAATGCGCAGCTTACGCAATATCTTTAATCTGGGGATCAAAGAGCTACGCACCTTACTCGGCGACAAAGCTATGCTGGCGCTGATCGTGTTTTCGTTCACGCTATCGATCTACTCCTCGGCAACCGTAACGCCGGGCTCGCTGCACATGGCACCGATTGCGATTGCCGATCAGGATCAATCCCAGCTTTCCACCCGTATCGTGAATAGCTTTTACGCGCCCTATTTTATGCCTCCGGCAATGATCGATTCGAATCAAATCGATCCGCTGTTGGATGCGGGAACCTACACTTTTGCATTGGATATTCCGCCGAATTTTCAGCGAGATGTATTAGCTGGCCGTCAGCCCGCGATCCAGCTCAACGTTGACGCTACGCGCATGAGTCAGGCATTTCTGGGTAACAGCTATATTCAGAATATTGTGAATGACGAAGTGAGCGAATTTATGGCGCGCTATCGGGCGGGAAGTGCATTACCCGTAGATTTAGAAGTGAGGGCGCGCTTTAACCCGAATCTCGATCAGTCGTGGTTTGGCGCGGTGATGGCAATTATCAACAATATCACCATGCTGGCGATCATTCTGACGGGTTCGGCGCTGATCCGTGAACGCGAGCACGGCACCATCGAGCACCTGCTGGTGATGCCAATTACGCCGTTTGAAATCATGCTAGCGAAGGTATGGTCGATGGGGCTGGTGGTGTTGGTGGCATCGGGACTGTCGCTGATCTTTATGGTGCAGGGTGTGCTGCATGTGCCGATTGAAGGTTCGATTCCGCTGTTTATGTTGGGTGTAGCGCTTAGCCTATTTGCCACCACCTCCATCGGGATTTTTATGGGCACCATCGCCCGATCAATGCCGCAGCTTGGCCTGCTGATGATACTGGTGCTGATCCCGCTGCAGATGCTTTCGGGTGGCTCAACCCCGCGAGAAAGCATGCCGCAGCTGGTGCAAGACATTATGCAAACTATGCCAACCACACACTTTGTCAGCCTTGCGCAGGCAATACTGTATCGCGGCGCTGATTTCAGCATCGTATGGCCGCAGTTTGCTACGCTGCTAGTGATTGGTATGGCGTTCTTTGGTTTTGCCCTGAGCCGATTCCGTAAAACCATTAGCTCGATGGCTTAAGTTAAGGTGGATTCCGTGGCAGTTTTCATTTGGGTTTATTGATGGATATCTGCCACGGAAAGGCGAAGCCATACACGCCTATGGCATTTCTGGCGACGGTGTGCGTTCGCCTTTAAAGCCGTGTACGGTGCCAAAGCGGCCCGTGTCTTGGTTCCAATCGGCAATGGATTGGCGTAATTCTTCTTTGCTGCGGCCAACGAAATTCCACCACATCAGCACCTGCTCACCCAAAGGCTCACCGCCGAGGAATAACACCCGTGTTTTAGGTGCGAGCGTGACGTTGAGCTGCGTATTTTGCGTGCCAATATAGGCCAGCTCATTTTCCGCAAAACGTTCGCCTTCAATACTGATCTCACCTTCCAGCACAAACAGGCCATATTCAAAATCGGGTTGCAGCGTTAACTGGGTGTTTGAGCCATCAGGCGTATAGAGATCGACGCCCAGTAAATCGGAGAAACACAGGGTTGGTGCATGGTAACTGGCGTAATCTCCGGCCAGAAGCGTGTGGCGGATGCCATCAGCATCCCAAACGGGCAGCGTTGGATAGTGATCAAAACGCGGCGGCATATCTTTAACCGCTTCGGGCAAGGCTATCCACAACTGAACCGCGTGCAGGCGTGGGAAACCCGGTACCGACTCTTCTGTATGGGCAATGCCGTGTCCGGCCGTCATTAAATTCACCTGACCAGGGCGGATGATTTGTTCGTAGCCAAGGCTGTCGCGGTGTAACACCTCGCCCTCAAGCATCCATGTGAATGTCTGCAAACAGGTATGCGGGTGAGGGGCAACACGGAATCCACCGTTGTCTTGCTTGAGCACCGATGGACCCGCGTGATCGAGAAAACACCATGCGCCAATCAAACGACGTTCCTTAACCGGAATGGCGCGCGAAACGGGGATCCCGCCAACGTCTTTAATACGTGACGTGATGCGCTGTAGGGGAGTAGGGCTGTTGGTCATAGTCGCTCGCTCGTTATTGGGTATAGGATAAGCACCGATATTTCATCCTATACCACTTAGCGTCGAGTTGCAGTGATGCCCTCATCATTCCCACTCTAGCTGGAGCTGCCGCCGATTCGGCTGTAGTAGGCCTGTTTGACGAGCCTTTCATCGAGTAACACATTAACCAGATTATCTAAATCATCGGCGGAAACCGATGCTGGGATTAGTGATACGGTAATCTCCACGTCATCGTCACCGAAAGGCTCAACGTCGAGGTGCGACATAAAGCAGTTCTCTGCTTTTAACGTTTGTTTCACCAGCGTCAGCGCTTCGCGCTGATCGTTTTCTAACGCGATAACGCAAATCTCATAAGTGGCGTCACCACGCTCGTCGGTGAGCGGCTGGCGGTTGATAATGTTGACCATTGGGCGCAGCAAGGTATTGGATGCCACGACAAAAAACGTTGCCATACAGGCATCGGCAATCATTCCTGCACCTGCGCAGGCACCTACGGCGGCGGAGCCCCACAGCGTAGCTGCGGTATTCAGTCCGCGGATGTTTAATCCTTCTTTCATGATGGTTCCCGCGCCGAGAAAACCGACGCCAGAAACCACATAAGAGATCACCCGTACAGCACCGCTAGGCGTATCGATGCTCATTGCCAAATGAACAAAAATAGCGGCACTGGTGGCAACCAGCGTGTTGGTGCGCAGCCCAGCCGTACGCTGGCGATATTGGCGCTCATAACCAATAATGGCGCCGAGTAAAAATGCGACCAGTAAAATAGAAAATGTTTCGTAATGCAGTGTGAAGTTCATGTAATAAGCCTCAGAAATTGGGCTCTGCTTTTTAGTAACGAAAATAGGCATATTTTGCCCGTGGCGATGCCACGAAACTTTCGTCATCATTAATTTGTCGCAATATCTTGCACAACAAAGGATGAAGACCGTTATTTCCGTTGCGAATAAGCAGAAAAATAAATAGCAGCAATTCATCAGAAATAAATCTGATTAATAACCACGGGTTTTTGAGATTGAGGCGTGTTAATTCAACGAGGCTGTTTACGCAAAATGGCGTAAGCCTTAACAATGAAACTGCGGTGGTAAGCGGAGAATAGCACCACATCCTTTGTCTATGCAGGATGTGAAGGGGGACAGTATCACATCATGCGATCAGCTGAGAAAAACACGCGATCTCGGTCTGTCGTTGTCCATACTATTTCCTTAGATTGGTGTAGATAACGTAGGTATTCAATTTATAACGCCGGTAATTATAGCGGATTGAGTCTGAACCTTATCTAAACGGTTAGTGTAAATAATGAATAAACAGCGAATAAAAGAAAGAATAAAAGAGGGCGATAACTATCGTCCTCTTTTATAAATCAAAACATATTTTCTGTCAGGGTATTTCTACGCACGTTAAATAAGCACAATCAGCAGAATTAAACCTATCAGCATAACGGGAGCGGTTCGTTTAATCAGGTCGATAGGAGAAACACCGGCCATACCCGCCACCACAATGGCCGCAGCCGAAAGCGGGGAGGCCGTTCGGCCCAAGTAGCTGGCAAACGCGGCGGCAGTTCCAAGATTCGTGGGGTTCATGCCAAATTCAGCGGCGTGTGGCGTGATGGCTTCATTGAACGCGTAGGCGGTTGCATCGCCAGAGCCAATTACGATGGCCATCAGGAATGGCCCCACGGTGCCGCCAAAACGGGCGGCTTCAGGGAAATCAATCAGTGCGCTTTTCGCCGCATCGATAAGCCCGACCGAGGTTAACCCCGCCACAAATACACCGGCGCAGATGATAATGCCGAATACGTCGCTGTAGGCTTTGCCCATTCCGTCAAAGAAGGCGGGAACCACTTTGCCAGGATGCGTACGGGTGACGGCGAGAGTGGCAAGAACGCCCCACATAACGGCTTGGGGAACACCCATTTTTAACCAGCTTACGCCGCCAAATGCACCCAGCATCAGCAGCGCAATAGGCACCAGCGGCATCAGCGCGGCCAAAATATTGATCGGGCCTTCTTGCGGATCTTCAGCGTCAAGGCGTGAATGATAGCCTTTGTGTTCTTTGCGCAGCACGGCGGTGATCGTCATGCCAATCATGATGATAAGGCCTAGCCAAACGACGGTCATCACGCGGTCGCCGATGATCGTCATGACGTCGCCACCCACGATTTTCGCCACCAGTGCCATATGCGGGCTACCTGGATTGAGTAAGCTCGCACCGAAGGTTCCGGCTAATACCGATGCCGCCGCCATGACGGGATGGATCCCCGCAGCTAGCTGTAATGGGATCATGGTTATCCCCGCGGCTGCCGCAGCACCTGCCGCGCTTGGCAAAGCCAACTGCACGAACGTGGTGAGCAAAATAGTGCCCGGAATGAGAAAGAGTCCAACGTGTTTAAGTGGGGCGCTTAGTAGGCGGACTAAATGACGATCGCAGCCGGTGAATTTCATGACGGTCGCAAATCCAATGGCCGACAGAATGGCTTGGATCAGCCCTTCAGACACCATCTTTTCCGCAAAGCTGTTCATAGCAGCCATCGGTTCTAATGAGATCAGGCACATCAACATGCCGGAAAACAGCAGAACGGTGCGGGTGTCCTGCTTTTTGATCAGCAGGATGATGGTTAACAGCAGAATTATTACGCCAAGAGTTAAGGTCAACATGGGGTTCTCGATGCTATGCCGTTTGGGAACGATGATAGGAAATATGCTGAGTCGGATCGATCTGCGGTTCGTGCGCCAGTTTGCTGCGTAGAGCGTCAAATTCGGCGGCCCACGCCTGTCGCCATTGCTGTTTGATTTCTTCAGGCTGCCAGCAGGCATTGATGCCGTTGAGCATCAGTTGGCGCACGCCATCAAGATCGAAGCCGAATTCTTCCACCATAACGCGATAGCATTCGGCGCCGTTGGTGTTGTGCATGTGCCAGTCGTCGGTGGCTGGGATGATATTCATGCCCGCCAGCGCCATTTGGCGGATGGGGTGATGCTTACGCCACTGGTCTGCATCCGGCCATTTTTTGAGGTAATAGGTATTGCTGGGCACGACGGTAAATGGAACATCTTCGCGGGCGCAGCGGGCGGTAAGTTCTGGGTTATCCAATACGGTATAGCCGTGATCGATGCGCTCCAGATGAATCAAATCTAAGCCCGTTTCTACGTTACGCCAGTGCAAACCGAATTCTGAGCAGTGCCCCGTGAGGCGTAATCCACCGAGTTTTGCTTTGCGATAGGCTTTCCAAAAATGCTCGATAGGGGCGTCATTCTCTTTGTAGTCAATGCCAATACCGGGCACTAAAGGGTGCGGATAACTCAGCACGGCATCCACCATTGCCACGGCTTCTTCGGGCGATTTTTCACGGTTGATAGAAGGAATAAAGAGCGCATGAATATCCCATTCCTCAGCTGCTTTCGCTATTGCGCGGCTCATCGCTTCGGTGACGTCTGCATAGGACAGTTCGGTATCAGAGGGATTCCAAAACAGTTCCAGATGACGAATACCGGTTGCTGCGGCGTCTTGTGCGACTTCATAGGTCACACGGAAATAATCTTCGGCGCTGCGCATCAGCGGATACAAAAAGTTAAGCGCAGCAATCCCGCCTTTCACTACGCTGGTTTCATGCTGATAACGGCGATAGTAACTTTTAGCTTCGGATTCGGTGAGCGGCACCCCGTATTTCTCTGCCAACGCCAGCATAGTGGTGAGACGAACTCCGCCAAGTAGATGGTAGTGAAGATCCACTTTAGGGAAGGTGGCGAAAAATTCTGGCAACGTAATCGTTTGCGTATCCTGCATCATTAACAGCGCTCATCGATAAAAAAGAAAACGCCATCATAAATAAAGCGACTGAAGTGGTGAAATGCTATTCCGGCATCGGCGGGTACGTTTAGGCATTATGTGAGTGGTTTCGTGTGAGACGTCTAGTTTTGCACCGGTGGCCAATAAGAGATGCCCTGTGTTATTTGCTGAGACAGGCAATGCCAGAATGTTTCTGCGCGCTGGTGAAGCTGCGCTTGATTGCGATACAGGCGAATTTGATAGGGAATGTGCCAGCGGCTGCGGTTGACGGCAACCAGCTTACCTTCTGCCAGTTCGTTTTCAATCTGACAATCTGGTAACCAAGCCAATCCCTTAGCGCGCAGAGCCATTTGCCGATGTAAATCACACAGCGAAGATTCAAATACCGGCTGACAGGCAAAAGGTTGCTGCGGCATGAGCCGCTCCACCATTCTCGCGCTGTAAGAGTCTGGCGAATAACGTAAATAGGGTACTGGCTGCTGGTGGTTTTCGTCGGGAGTAAACAGTGGCAGCCCTTGATCATCAGCGGCGCTGACCAGCAGAAGATTGCCTTTCCCCAATAGCAAATTGGTGAAAGGCGGCTGAAGCAAAGCGTGGGTATCAAAAGCTAAAAGAAAATCGCTGGCGCCTTCAATTAACGATTCAACGGCAAAATCTACGCGCAGAATATCAACGGAAAATGGCGTTGTGGGATCAATACGGTCAATTAAATCGAGCAAAAAGGGGGATGAAAGAGAATGCGGGGCACTAAAACGAACGGGATTAATCATCTCGGACGGTAAGCCATTTATCTTCTGAATACCTTCTTTAAGCTGATTCACCATGCTGTGGGCAATTAAACGAAACTGATACCCGGCAGGCGTGAGCGTCACCGGTGATGAACTTCTATCGACTAATTTCTGACCGATACTTTCTTCCAATGCGCGTATATGGCGGCCAAAAGCGGGCTGAGTGATGTTGCGTAACTGCGCGGCTCGCGAGAAATTACGCAATTCAGCCAGTGCTAAAAAGTCTTCTAACCAGCCGGTATCCATGGGTAAGTATCCTATTGTTCGCGTAGCAATTTATTTCGTTTTGGTCGTATACCGATAACGCGATTTTATCAGTAAAAATAGCCGATATAAAAATGAATAAAACAGCTTTATTTTTGCCTAACTATATTAGTCACTGAAATTATTACTATTACTTCTGACAATAACCTCACTATTAAAGATGATTATCTCTGTTGTATTTGTCACGGCAAGCTGGCATTTATGAATAACAAGGTCGTGATTACTCACTCAGTTATTCACTAAAACACAAATCAATTGCATCTATATGCGAAATTTGTGTGGCTTCACTCACTCTAAATTTAGAGTAAAGAGAAAAGTCCGAATGAAGTTCGAGAGAAGTAGCGTACACCAGTAACGATTTATCCAAACTTATTAGCGCTGTAGCGAATGGCCTCATGTCAGACAGTTCAGCAGGATAAAAACGTAACAACAGCAGCCAAAGTTTGGTTTTGATTCATTTTTGTGAGCACGGGAGATAATGATATGAACAGTGAAGTTCAGGTCGTGAATAATTTATGGCGTTGGTTGAGCGGCCAGCGTGATCCTATCGGTTATCAGCCTGGAAGAGTATTGCATCTGGTTGAAAAAAACCTACAGCCATTTGAATGCAAACGCCTGTCCGATCGCGTGCTCCACGTTGTTTGCCCGCAAGGGTTGGAAGTGGAAGTTGAAGAGCGCGTTGTGACCAGCTTCAGAAGCTATAGCGTGACCTGCCATTTCCATCTGCGTGGTGAGACAGGCTTGCAGCAACCGATACACATTCAGGCCAAAAATACCGATATTCTTGGCCGGGGGGATACCCGTTTTAGTGCCAAAACCAGCAATGACGATAGCCGTCGTTTGATGGCGGTGCTGGACTGCTATCCTGAAATCACTGATGCACTGGATTGCCTTAATTTCCGCCGCTTAAATCTGCGTTCAGAAGCAGGGCAGTGGCAGCTTGAAATTGAGCTATTTGCCGCAACAGAATTGGTAGGCCCGCGTCCGGTATGTAGCGGCTATCAACGCTTACCTTACGCGCAACGTCATCTGATGTTGGACGTGATGCAGATGTTCCAAAAACTGATGGATCGCGTGACGGTGCAAGGTGTGGCGGCTTAATTCCTCTTTATCTAAATCTAAGTCTTATCTACGACCCCAACATTGAATGAGTTTGATGTTGGGGTTGTTGTTTATAGCGACTCAGTACGTGCTACGTGGATATTCACCAAGCACGGTCAATGCAGGGATCAGATGCGCTGCGGCGCTAAGAAATGCACCGACCTAAAGCGGCCAAGCACATTTACATCTAAGTTGTTGCGGATATTGGAATCGTCCTCGCAAAAAATTAGCTATTAGTGAGTTATCTAATATCATTGTTAGCCATTAACTTATTCTTTAGATTGTTTTAATTGATAGATAAAAAATCATTAAGACATCTTTGAGGCTGCGATGAGATATTGGTGGGTTAACCATAAGCAAACAGTTAAGCATGAGGTCAATGGCGGTTTTCTGTGGTCTCCGAAGACTAAAAAGGGAAATATTAAAAATCGGTATTACGACAATCTCTGTATTGCGGCACCGGGCGATAAGGTGCTTTCTTATGCGAATAAAAAAGTTGCCTATGTTGGTGTAGTGACTGATTTTGCCATCAGTGCGTCAAAGCCAGAATTCGGGGCTGCGGGTAAGCTGTGGGGTAATGACGGTTGGTTACTCCCTGTCGATTGGCAGAAATTCTCCAACCCTGTAAGCCCATTCGATATTCTTGATGACCTTCGTCCACATTTATCAAAAGAAAGTATCTATTCCCCTATACGGCTCGATAATGCTCATGGATATCAGCATATTTATCTGACTGAAGTTGGAGAAGATGTTTTTAACATTGTTGAGAATGCTGGCGAAGAATTAGAGCATTTGGTGGGTAAAGGTATCGATAAAGAACCGACAGATCTAAGAGAGAAACTCGATGATGAGGTTGAAAAACAAGTTATTGCTGATGTTGATTTAAACGACATCATTAAAGAGCAACTGATCAAAGCAAGACGAGGCCAAGGTGATTTTCGTCGTAATCTACAGGAAGTAGAGCCATCGTGCCGTATCACCCAAATTGATACTCCTAGTCTCCTCATTGCAAGTCATATAAAACCGTGGCGCTGCTGTGAAAGTGGCAATGAAAGACTCGATGGGAATAATGGTTTATTGCTTGCCCCTCATATTGACTGGTTATTTGATAAAGGTCTGATCAGTTTTGCTGATTCTGGCGAGGTCTTAGTATCTCAAAATCTGTCTGAGGATGAGCTGAACAAGCTAGGATTAAAAAATATCAGCGAGCAAAATGTGGGTTCCTTCAATGACGAGCAAAGCGTTTATCTTGAGTTTCATAGAGATAATATTTTCCTAAATAAGTAACGTAACAATGCATACGTGGCTTGGTCGGTCGCGTGTGCATGATTTTAATTATGATTAAGTTGCAAAAATGTAAATAAATAGTAACCTCACCTCAAAATACCTCTCCCCCAAACTCTCTAAACCTCATCCACATGAGTGCTTTTGTATCAGTCTGCGGATTGTGTATATTACGCCGCCTGTTGGCCGTGCTTGGCTAACGCAACAATATGAATCTTGTCGATGGAGAGTGAGTGGTGAACAGCGCAGTTCCGTTACTGAGTCGTGCGTGGCATTGGTTGATGACGTCGCGTGAACCTGTGGGTTATCGACCTGGGCAGATGTTAAATCTGGTGGCGCGTGATTTTCGTCCTTATGCCTGTGAGCGCACCTCATCGTGTAGTCTGACGGTCGCTTTGCCGCAGGGATTAACGATCGAAATACGTGAAAAAGCGACGGCGCTATTTCGCTCATTTGTGGTGTGTAGCCATTTTCATCTTCAGGGAACGACTGGATTGCAGCAGCCAGTCAGGCTAAAGGCGCGTAATGGCAATATTTTAGGGCGCGGCGGCGTGCAGTTTCGTTGCAAAGATAAAAATGACGATAGCCAACGTTTATTAGCGGTTCTGAATTGTTATCCGCATATTTTTGCTGCTCTGGAAAACTTGCATTTTCGCCATCTGAATCTGCGCGCGGAGCAAGGCCTGTGGTGGCTGGAAATTGAGCACTACGCAGCGTCTGAGGTGATTAGTCAGGTTCCGGTGGAGCGTCGTTATCAAAAACTGCATCACGATCAGCGCCAGCAGTTAGTGAACGTTATGCAGATGTTTGATGAATTAATGACGCGAGTCGCCAGCGAAGGCGTTGCCGCCTAGGCGGCAACAGCAAACAAAACAGCGGAGCTATTCGTAGGTATTGAGACCCAGCTCGCGTGATATCGCCGCTGCGGTCTCTTTGAGTGGTTTTAACAAGTTCTGCTCACCAATCATGCCCAACTTGGCGGTTGAAAGGGAAATGGAAACCGAATAACTCACGCGGTGATGAATATCAAATATCGGTACCGCAATACAGGATACGCCGAGCTCGTTTTCTTCTCGATCCATCGCCATTCCCTGCTGGCGGATCTGCTCTAACTCTTGGTACATCTGATCTAGCTGAATAATGGTATTACGCGTAAGCGGCTGGATCTCATCTTGATGGCTCTTCCAATAAGGCTCGACATAGTCGTGATGGCCATAGGCCATGTAGATTTTCCCCATCGCTGAACAATACAGAGGCATGTGCTGGCCGATATAGGCGCGCGTTCGCAGCATGCCGGTCGTTGGCTCTAATTTATAAATCAAAATAGCGTGATCGTCTTCGCGGCTGGAGAAGTTAATGGTTTCTCCGGTGGCAATATTCAGCGCCTCTAAATGAGGAGCAGCCACATGGATGATGTTTAACGAAGACAGCGCTTTTTGCCCAACGGCAATAAACTTGGTGGTTAAACGATAGCTGCCTGCCGCCGGTGCCGGAGTGACATAACCGCAGGATTGCAGTCCTTGTAATAGGCGGTGCACGGTGCTTTTGTTTAATTGCGCTAGCTCAGAAAGGTGCGCTAACGGGCAGCCATTGGGATAGTTGCTCAGGATCTCAATAAGCTGGAGGCCGCGAAAAAGACTTTGGCTTCCTGCTGGTTTTTCTTTGCTTGGCTCGATCTCGGTTTCTTTCTCTTTTGTTTTCATTCGCCTTTAATCTTTCCAGTCAAATCACACTGCAGTGATGTTAACCCAATTTATAGCCATTTTTTGCTATTCCTTTGCATTATTTCCCTTCCCCTGTTCCCCCTACCCGAAGTGTGTTTCACGTCACGTTCTTGAATGATAAAAAACAACCTATTGATTTTAATGCCTTTTAAAAAACGTCAGTGCTTTGACTTGTTAAAATTTGAGCGGTATTATTTTTTGGAATCTGATTTCACATAGTGAAATTTAAAGATTTAAAAACCAACAGATAGATTGTCTGAATCACGAGGAGAGCGGTATGCGAGTGAGTTTTGACCAGTTAAAACAGGAGTTTGAACGTGTGCTATTGGCACGTGGCGTTCAGGCTGAAACCGCCAGTGAGTGCGCGACCATGTTTGCCCAAACCACGGAGTCCGGCGTCTATTCTCACGGGGTGAACCGTTTTCCTCGTTTTATCCAGCAGCTTGAGGCGGGAGATATTATTCCTGATGCACAGGCAAAACGCGTTTTAGCATTGGGGGCGATTGAGCAATGGGATGCGCAGCGTTCTATCGGCAATCTCACGGCCAAAAAAATGATGGATCGCGCGATGTCTTTGGCCTCAGACCACGGCATTGGCTTAATTGCGGTGCGTAACGCCAACCACTGGATGCGTGGCGGAAGCTACGGATGGCAGGCCGCTGAGAAGGGCTATATTGGTATTTGCTGGACGAATTCGATTGCCGTTATGCCACCGTGGGGAGCGAAAGAGTGTCGCATTGGTACGAATCCGTTGATCGTGGCGATCCCGGGAAATCCTATCACCATGGTAGATATGTCGATGTCGATGTTCTCTTACGGCATGTTGGAAGTGAACCGCTTAGCAGGACGTGAATTGCCCGTTGACGGGGGCTTCGATGATGAGGGTAATCTCACTCGTGAACCGGGCGTGATAGAGAAAAATCGCCGTATTTTACCGATGGGATACTGGAAAGGTTCCGGCTTATCCATCGTGCTGGATATGATTGCGACGCTGTTGTCTGATGGTGCCTCGGTTGCTGAAGTGACAGAGGACAACTCTGATGAATATGGGATTTCACAGATTTTTATCGCCATTGAGGTCGATCGCTTAATTGAAGGTGCGACTCGCGATGCCAAGCTACAGCGCATTATGGATTACGTGAAAGGGGCTGAACGCGCTAATCCTGAGGTGGCGATTCGTTTGCCAGGCCATGAGTTTACTCAACTGCTGGCCGAAAACCGCCGCAATGGCATCACCATTGACGACAGCGTATGGGCAAAAATTCAGGCACTTTAAGGACGCAATATCATGATATTCGGCCATATTAGCAATGAAAACCCGTGTGTATTGCCAACGGCAATCCAAAGAGCACTCAATTTTTTACGTACCACGGATTTTAGCCAGCAAAAGGTTGGGGAAGTCGAAATCGATGGGCGCAATATTTATGCGCAAATTATTGATATGACAACGCGCCCCAAAAAAGATAATCGCCCAGAAGTTCATCGCCGCTATATTGATATTCAATTTTTAGCCAAGGGTGAAGAAATTATCTGCGTTGCGGCGGAACGCGGAAATAATAAAATATCTGAATCATTATTAGCTGAGCGAGATATTGTTTTTTATCACGATGTGAATGATGAATCAGAATTAACGATGACCGAGGGAAGCTATGCTATTTTCTTTCCACAAGATGTTCATCGTCCCGGATGTATAAAAAATAAAGCGACGCCAATTCGTAAAGTTGTCGTAAAAGTCGCACTGAGCGAGCTTATTTAAAGTATTCATTATTTCCACCACCAAGGGATAATTTTCAATGAATCATAATCACGGCTTTATCGTCGGGGCATACCCCTGCGCACCTTCATTTCATCAACTCGACCGCGATCAAGAGACGGCGTTCTGGCGTGGCCTTGCGGATGTTGAGGGAATTAGTGGGATTGAACAGCCTTGTTTAGAAAACCTTCATCTATACGGCGATGACTATTTATTTCAACAGATCCCTGCGGACTGGCAAATTGTTGTTACCGCCGTCATGGAAACGATGCGCCGTCGTGCAGGGCACGGTGGCTTTGGTTTAGCTTCGGCAGATAAAGAGCAGCGCTTGGCCTGTGTTGAATACTATCGCCATATTTTCAACAAAATTAACCGTACCAACGATCGCTTTGGCATGAAGAAAATCCTTGCCTTGGAGATTCAGTCTGCGCCATTGGCGGGCTCTGATGATGTTGCGCTGGCGGCAGAATGCTTTGCGGAGTCTCTACAGCAGATTACCCGTTGGGACTGGCCGTGCGAACTGGTGATTGAACACTGTGACGCAATGAATAAACCCGATTCACGCAAAGGCTTTTTGCCCTTAGAGCAGGAGATTGCGGTGATACAGGCGCTGGAAAAAGAGGTTGGGATAGCCATTAACTGGGCTCGTTCAGCGATTGAAGGGCGCAGTACGGAATTGCCATTACAGCATCTGCAACAAAGCCAGCAGGCTGGGAGGCTTAAGGCATTGATGTTTTCTGGCACAACGACAGGTGGCGCATACGGTGATTGGCAAGATTTGCACGCACCTTTTGCGCCGTTCGCTAGCGCACGGGTTAACTGTGCTGAAAGTTTAATGACCGTAGAACTGGCGTCTGAAATGTTTGCGTTAGCGCCATTGGAATCCTTAAGTTTTGCTGGAATTAAACTATTAGAAATTGATCCGCAAGCCAGCGTTGCACATCGTATTGATATATTGCGCGATGGAATTAAGGCTTTAAATATCGCGACACGAAATTAGTAATAAAACTTTATCTTTTTTTAATGGATTAAATGCATTAAGTCTTCACCAAATAAACCCATGTCAATGGGGAAATCTGTGCATATCACTGTACGGGCCGTATCAATAATGATTAAGGCGTGAAGTTATGAAATCTAACTCTGATACCCTACATAAAAATAATATACCAAATGATATTCCGCGTCAGCGATGGCTAAGAATAATCCCACCGATCTTAATTGCCTGCATTATTTCCTATATGGATAGAGTGAATATCGCTTTCGCGATGCCTGGAGGCATGGATGCAGATCTCGGTATTACGGCTTCGATGGCAGGCTTAGCTGGCGGCATTTTCTTTATTGGTTATTTATTCCTGCAAGTTCCCGGTGGAAAAATTGCCGTGCATGGCAGCGGGAAAAAATTTATTGGCTGGTCACTGGTTGCGTGGGTGGTTATTTCTATTTTAACCGGCTTAGTGACGAATCATTACCAACTCCTGTTTCTGCGCTTTGCTCTCGGGGTGGCGGAAGGGGGAATGCTGCCCGTTGTGCTCACCATGATCAGCAACTGGTTTCCCGACGCTGAACGCGGACGCGCCAATGCGATTGTGATTATGTTTGTGCCGATTGCCGGCATTATCACGGCACCGCTTTCGGGCTGGATTATCACTGCGCTTGACTGGCGCTGGCTGTTCATCATTGAAGGGTTGATGTCGGTGGCGGTGCTGGTTCTGTGGGTTATGGCGGTGTGTGACCGACCACAAGAGGCACGCTGGATCTCGGAAAAAGAGAAAAATTGGCTGATCGCCACCTTAGCCGAAGAGCAGCGCGCGATTGCCGGAAAAGAGGTGAAAAACGCCTCTCTGAGTGCGGTGCTGTCCGATAAAACCATGTGGCAGTTGATCGCGCTGAACTTCTTTTATCAAACCGGTATTTACGGTTACACCCTGTGGCTGCCGACCATCCTCAAAGAGCTGACACATACCTCAATGGGGCAGGTGGGCATGTTGGCCATTCTCCCTTATGTGGGAGCGATGGCAGGCATGTTCCTTTTCTCTTCGCTCTCTGACCGCACCGGCAAACGCAAGCTGTTTGTGTTCTTACCGCTGCTGGGTTTTGCCGCGTGTATGTTCCTGTCTGTGACGTTGAAAAACCATGTGTGGTGGTCATACGCGATGCTGGTGGGCTGCGGTGTATTTCTACAGTCGGCCGCGGGTGTATTTTGGACCATTCCAGCCAAGCTATTTAGCGCAGAAATGGCGGGTGGGGCGCGTGGGGTAATTAATGCGCTCGGTAATCTCGGCGGATTTTGCGGGCCGTATGCGGTTGGGTTGCTGATTACTTATTACAGCAAAGATGCCGGTGTTTATTGCTTGGCGCTGTCGCTGGCGATAGCGGCACTGCTGGCGCTGTTGCTGCCAGCAAAATGTGATGTGCCAACGCAGTCTGGTGCGCAACTGCCAGAAGGTAAACGTACGGCGGCATAAATAGACCCCACCCTAACCCTCCCCTTCGCAGGGGAGGGGACCGTTCAGCGTAGTTTGTAAGGGTCTCGATCGGCCCTTTCCCCTGACAAGGGGGAGGCTGGGAGGGGGACTGGTTGGGCAATCAATGCAAATAACAGGAATGATTATGAGTGCGACATCCACGGAATATTGGCTGGGTATCGACTGCGGCGGCACCTATCTCAAGGCGGGGTTATACGATAGGCAAGGCGCGGAATTGTGCATTAGCCGCCAAGCATTGCCGGTGATAAGTGAGCATCCGGGCTGGGCCGAACGTGATATGTCTCTGCTGTGGAAAGCCTGCATAGAAACTATCGCCACGCTGTTGCGCCAAAGCGGTGTAAATGGTCAGCAGGTGCAGGCTATCGGGATATCGGCTCAGGGCAAGGGACTGTTTCTCTTAGATAAAGAAAACCGGCCGCTGGGCAATGCCATGTTGTCATCGGATCGGCGAGCGATTGACGTGGTGTCGCAATGGCAACGTGATGGGCTGCCGGAGATGCTCTATCCACTGACACGGCAAACTCTGTGGACCGGCCATCCGGTTTCTTTACTGCGTTGGGTTAAACAGCATCAGCCAGAGCGTTATCAAAAAATTGGCTCAGTGATGATGGCGCATGATTACCTGCGTTTTTGCCTGACGGGAGAACGCGGTTGCGAAGTGACGAACATTTCTGAATCCAATCTTTACAACATGATGCAGGGCGAATATGACCCTCAGCTCACGCAGTGGCTTGGGATTTCCGAGGTTTCTTGCGCTCTGCCACCGATTGTGGGCTCCACTGGAATATGCGGGAAAGTGACGCATGAGGTGGCTGAAGCCACGGGGCTATGCGCGGGAACGCCCGTAGTAGGGGGATTGTTTGATGTGGTATCCACCGCGATCTGTGCGGGCCTACAGGATGAATTCACGCTTAACGCCGTGATGGGAACCTGGGCGGTGACCAGCGGCGTTGCCAAACATATTTCCCCGAACGAACCCTATCCCTACGTCTATGGGCGTTATGCCAATGCGCCGGGCGACGATGAGAATAATTACATCGTGCATGAGGCCAGCCCAACCTCTTCCGCCAACTTGGAATGGCTAACCCAACAGTATGGCGGTATCAGTTTTGAAGAGATTAATCAGTCGGTAGGCGCTTTACCTAAGGCCAGCAGCGACGTGATGTTTTTGCCGTTTTTGTATGGCAGCAATGCCGGTTTGGATATGACCGCCGGTTTTTATGGTCTGCAATCGCTACATCGGCGCGAGCATCTTTTACAGGCGGTTTACGAAGGTGTGGTGTTTAGCCACATGACGCATCTTAACCGTATGCGTGAACGTTTTACGCAGGTACGCAAACTGCGCGTTACCGGCGGGCCTGCGCGCTCGAAAGTCTGGATGCAAATGCTGGCTGATGTCAGCGGCTTACCCGTTGAATTACCACAGGTTGAAGAAACGGGCTGTTTAGGCGCGGCCTTGGTGGCGCTGGTGGGCAGCGGTGTGTACTCCAGCGTTAAACAGGCGCAAAGCCAGCTTAACCACGCCATTCAACGCATTGAACCCGATAGCGCGGCGTGGTCTGCCTATCAGCACAAATTTACCCGTTACCAATATTTGATTGAAGCATTGCATGGCTATCACGTGCGCTGCTCATCGTTGTCCAAGTCTTGAGGAGCTATTCATTATGAACCGACCTTTGCTCCAGCTCGCGCTGGATCACACGAGCCTGAACCCGGCGTTGCAAAGCGTGAGTGCGCTGCGAAACCACGTGGATATTATCGAAGCCGGTACGATCCTGTGCATCAGTGAAGGGTTGCAGGCCGTGCGGGTGCTGCGTCAGATGTGTCCTGATAGCATTATTGTTGCCGACCTCAAAGTGGCAGATGCCGGAGAAACCTTGGCAACCGAGGCCTTCGACGCCGGTGCAAACTGGATGACGGTGATCTGCGCAGCCCCGTTGGCGACGGTGATAAAAGCGCATCAGGTGGCTCAGTCTCGCGGCGGTGAGATTCAAATTGAGCTATTTGGCAATTGGACGCTCGACGATGCGAAAGCCTGGCGAGCCGCCGGAGTGCGTCAGGCGATTTATCATCGTGGGCGCGATGCTCAGGCTAGCGGGCAATCTTGGAGCCAGCAGGATCTGGATCGAATGAAGCAGCTTTCCGATCTGGGATTGGAGTTGTCGATCACCGGAGGGATCACGCCACAGGATCTCGGGCTGTTTAAAGATATCTCTGTCAGAGCCTTTATCGCTGGCCGTGCATTGTCTGAAGCTGAGCATCCGCAAGAGGTTGCACAGGCGTTTCATCAGCAGATCGATGAAATTTGGGGGGCATCACGATGAACATCGTCAAACGGCAGCACCCACTCGGCATTTATGAAAAAGCCTTGCCAAAAACCTTAAGCTGGCCAGAACGCTTAGCGCTGGCAAAAAGCTGTGGGTTCGATTTCGTTGAAATGTCGGTGGATGAAACGGACGAAAGACTCAGCCGTTTAGACTGGAGCGTTGCTCAGCGAACCTCGCTGGTGGGAGCAATGCTGGAAAGTGGGGTCTCTATTCCTTCTATGTGCCTATCGGCGCATCGGCGTTTTCCTTTTGGTAGCCATGATGAAAATGTGCGCCAGCAGGCGCGCAGTATTATGACTAAAGCGATTTATCTGGCGCGCGACTTAGGCATCAGAACGATTCAGCTTGCGGGCTATGACGTGTATTACGAAGAGCAAGATGAAGGCACTCAGCAGCGCTTTACGGAGGGTCTGGCGTGGGCGGTGGAGCAGGCCGCTGGCGCACAGGTGATGCTGGCCGTTGAGATTATGGATACCGAATTCATGAACTCCATTACCAAGTGGAAAAAATGGGATCGTTTGCTTTCATCGCCGTGGTTTAGCGTTTATCCCGACGTGGGAAATCTGAGCGCGTGGGGCAATGATGTGTCCGCCGAGCTTGAGCTTGGTATCGATAGCATTGCGGCGATTCATTTGAAAGATACCTATCCGGTGACGGCAACCAGCCAAGGGCAGTTTCGCGATGTGCCATTCGGCGAGGGATGCGTCGATTTTGTCGGCGTGTTCCAAACGCTAAAACGGCTGAACTATCGCGGTTCATTCTTGATCGAAATGTGGACGGAAACATCAGCGGAGCCGGTGCTGGAAATCATTAAAGCGCGGCAGTGGATTGAAGCGAAGATGCTGGAAGGAGGTTTGGTATGTTAGAGCAATTAAAACAGCAGGTTTTAGACGCCAATCTAGCTCTGCCTAAGCATCACTTAGTCACGTTTACCTGGGGAAATGTGAGTGCAATCGATCGTGAATCTGGTCGGGTAGTGATTAAGCCCTCTGGCGTCGAATATGACGGAATGCAGGCAGAAGATATGGTGGTGGTAGATTTAGCCAGCGGTCATGTGGTGGAGGGAAATAAAAAACCCTCGTCGGATACGGCCACCCATCTCGCGCTGTATCGGGCTTTTCCGCACATCGGCGGTATCGTTCATACCCATTCGCGCCACGCCACCATTTGGTCTCAGGCCGGACTTGATTTGCCTGCTTGGGGCACCACGCACGCAGACTATTTTTATGGCACTGTTCCGTGCACGCGTCTGATGAATCAAGACGAAATTGAAGGCGACTATGAGCATGAAACCGGTGAAGTGATTATTGAAACCTTCACCCAGCGTGATATTGACCCTATGCAGGTTCCCGCAGTGTTAGTGCATTCACACGGGCCCTTTGCGTGGGGCTGCGATGCCGCAGATGCGGTGCATAATGCCGTGGTGCTAGAAGAGTGCGCTTACATGGGGATCTTCTCCCGCCAGCTGATGCCAGAAATTGACTCGATGCAGCGTGCTTTGCTGGATAAACACTACCTGCGTAAACACGGTGCAACGGCCTATTATGGGCAGGGAAAATAGCGGATTTAGCCTTGTCATACTCCAAGCCACCTAAATTATTTTGGGCATAGATCGCTATGTGGTAACGCCGCTCATTTAAGATATACACGGGTCTAGCACACCGCAGGGCCGTTATGGAACACATCCTTGTGTTCCACCCTACGGGCCAACGCTTTCGCCGCTACGACCCCATCGGTGTGCTCCCCCTAAAATCGAGCTTAAGTGAACAGCGTTACCATTCTTTGGCGGTTTTTTAATTTTTATTCCTGACAAATTTTCTTATTAACATTCTCTTCTTGTTTTAACGCTATGGTTCACCAAGCAAAACATAAATTCATAAAACATATGCTTAACTCGTAAGCATAACTTCAAAATTGATTCAGTGGAGACTGGGTGAATAGCTGTGTAGTTTTCACCCTGCAATGGACGTGATTCAGCGTGAAGCCCTTGATGTTGAGGCCAGTCGCGACGCCTCTTAAGGACGCTCTTCTCTCTCTACGATGATCTCAAAATGTTATTTCGAAAACTTATCTCAGCCGTTGTATTTTGCTCTGGCGCGTTTGTGGTTCAGCCTTCATCGGCGTTTGAATTACCCACATATTTTAAATCCGACAAGATGAATGAAAACCTACATGTTAAACATCGCTCAGCGCTCTCTTCTTACCGAGCGTCCTATCAGGGCGCGCTCAATAGCAAAAGCTTTAACGATCCGCAGCAGGCCAATATCAAGCAGGTGATTTTGAAGGATTATCGGCGCTGGCAGGGGGTGAGATATCTTTGGGGCGGCGATTCTCAGTATGGCATCGATTGCTCTGCATTTACGCGCCGTGTGCTCGGCGAACTCTCGGTTAATCTGCCGCGAACGACCTCCGAGCAAATTCATTCCGGTAATCACATTGCGAAGCAGCAGCTCAAAATCGGTGATTTGGTTTTCTTTAAAACCTCGCCGGAGACGCGACATGTTGGCGTGTATGTGGGGAATGGTCAGTTCATCCATGCATCAAAGAGTATGGGGGTAACGACTTCTCGCCTCGACGATCAATACTGGGAAAACCGTTACGAAACCTCTGTGCGCGTGATTTAAGCGTGCGTATTCTTCGATTTTTTCGATCGCCTTCACACTCTAGATGAATAATGAAACCGGTTACTGAAACCGGTTGCAGTAAGTGAAAATGGCACCTTATACTCTGTTCCTTACGCGTCTTATTAGGGGTAGAGCATGATGAATATCAGTCAATCGCTGTTTAGCTTTATCGAAAATCGAATTAGCCCAGTGGCAGGAAAAATTTCTTCTCAGCGGCATATTATGGCGATTCGCGATGGCTTTATTGCCGCCATGCCATTCATGATTGTTGGTTCGTTTTTGCTGGTATTTGTCTACCCCCCGTTTTCCGCTGAGAGTAGCTGGGGTTTTGCGCGCAGTTGGCTGGCGCTGTCTGGAAAGTATGAAAGCCAGATCCTGACGCCGTTTAATATGACGATGGGGATCATGTCGATTTATATCACCGCGGCCATTGCCTACAACCTCGCAAGACGCTATCAGCTTGATCCTTTCATGACGGCAATGCTGGCCCTGATGGGATTTTTATTGGTATCAGCACCACAGGCTAACGGAAATATGCCTACCGTTGCACTGGGCGGCGTGGGGATTTTCACCGCCGTTATCGTGGCGATTTATGTCACGGAGCTCACGCGTTTTCTCAAACATCACAATATTGGAATAAGGCTCCCTCCGCAGGTTCCGGCAAACATCAAACAATCATTCGATCTGCTGATCCCGATTCTCGCCGTCATTATTACGCTGTATCCGATCAGCATGGGCGTGCAGGCTCTGTTTGACCAACTGCTCCCTCAGGCGATTATGGCGCTGTTCCAACCACTGATTTCTGCCGCTGATTCACTACCGGCTATCCTACTCGCCGTGCTGATTTGTCATCTGTTATGGTTTGCAGGGATCCACGGCTCAGCCATTGTTTCCGGCATGTTGCAGGCATTTTGGCTGACGAATTTAGGGCTAAATCAAACCGATCTTGCCGCAGGACTGCCGCTTACGCATATCATGACGGAGGCGTTCTGGAACTTTCTGATCGTAATCGGTGGCTCGGGGGCAACCTTCGGTTTAGTGCTGTTGTTCCTGCGCAGCAAATCTGTGCATCTACGGGCGATGGGGAAACTGAGTCTGGTTCCGAGCATGTTCAATATTAATGAGCCGGTGATTTTTGGTACGCCGATCGTTATGAACCCAACCTTCTTCATTCCCTTTATTTTATCGCCGATGATCAATGCGGTTGTGGCCTACACCGCTGTGACGACCAATCTGCTTCCTCACATGATTTCTCTGGTTCCGTGGACATCGCCAGCGCCGATTGGTGCCGCGTGGGCAATGGGCTGGGATTTCCGTGTCACCGTATTAGTGCTGTTGCTGATGGCGTTATCTGCCCTGATTTATTACCCGTTCTTTAAGGTTTATGAGAAGCAGCTCTTGGCACAGGAACGGGCCGAACCGGCACCAGAAGACGATGAAGCTATCGTGTGGTAACAGCGGCAATCACTATTTTATCTTTTTATTTATAGCGTTAACGGAGTAATAAAACTATGAGCCAGTTTCCAAAAGATTTTCTCTGGGGAGCCGCAACGGCAGCGTATCAGGTGGAAGGTGCACATGACGCTGATGGTAAAGGGTTATCTGTTTGGGACGTGTTCTCCCATTTACCGGGTACCACGCACGAAGGAACAAACGGCGACGTTGCAGCCGATCACTATCATCGTTTTAAAGAAGATGTGGCGTTGATGGCCGAATTGGGGATGACCTCATATCGTTTTTCTATTTCGTGGCCACGCGTGTTGCCGAACGGCACCGGCGAAGTGAACGAAGCCGGAGTCAAATTTTATAGCGATTTGATCGATGAGCTTTTGCGCCACAATATTCGCCCAATGATCACGCTGTATCACTGGGATCTCCCTCAGGCATTGCAGGATAAATTTGGCGGTTGGGCCGGGCGTGAAATCGTTGATGCCTTTGATGAATATGCCCGTCTTTGCTATCAACGCTTCGGCGATCGCGTTGACCTGTGGTCAACGTTTAACGAAACCATCGTATTTATTGGCATGGGCTATTTCACCGGCCAGCATCCACCGAAGCTGAAAGATCCTAAGCTGGGCATCCAAGCCTGCCATCATGTTTTCTTGTCCAATGCCCGAGCGGTGAAAAGTTTTCGTGAAATGGGGATCAAGGGCCAAATTGGTTTTGTTAACGTGCTTCAACCTAACGATCCGATCAGCCAAGAGCCTGAAGATTTGCGCGCGTGGGAGATCGCCGAAGGGATTTACACCCACTGGCTGTATGATCCTGTGCTGAAAGGCGAATATCCACATGACATGCTAGAGATGGCACAGGCCGCATTTGGCGTGCCTGAATTCCACCCTGGTGATGCTGAATTACTGAAAGAAAACATCGTTGATTTCATCGGCCTGAATTACTACAAGCGTGAAATGGTGGCACGTAACGATGACGTGCAAGGCTTCGATCTCAATACGTCAGGCCAGAAAGGCAGCGGCGGCGGAATGGGCTTCAAAGGCTTATTCAAAATCGTAAAAAATCCAAACGGGGTCTACACCGATTGGGATTGGGAAATTTATCCAGAAGGGCTGACCGACGCGATTGGTCGCATTCGTCATCGCTACGGCGAAGTGCCTATTTATATTACTGAAAATGGTTTAGGCGCGAAGGATCCGATTGTTGACGGTGCGGTTTTAGATCAGCCACGCATTGATTATCTGAGCGAGCATATTCGCGCTGTTGGTCGTGCTATCGAGCTGGGAGCCGATGTCCGCGGCTACTATCCGTGGTCATTTATTGATTTGCTGTCTTGGCTCAACGGTTACCAAAAACAGTACGGCTTTGTGTATATCGACCGTGAGAATAACTTGGCGCGTAAGAAGAAGCTGAGTTTTGAATGGTACCAAAAAGTGATCCGCTCAAACGGTGATGAGCTTTAGCACTGGACCGATTATCCCTCCCTTTTTATCTCCCCTTTCAGGGGAGATATTTCTTAATTCTGACCAAAAAAATGGCATTTCCTGCGGCGTTGATGAATCTGTACTACCTTTAATCCTGTAGTTGTTCTATCCAATGACAAACAACAAGGAGTGATTTATGAAAGCAATTAAAGCTATTACCGCAGCGATTCTGGTGAGTTCAGTATCTTTTGGCGCTTTGGCAGCAGAGGAAATCACGAAAGAAGAAGCCGCAAAATATACGAAAATTGGTACCGTAAGCACCACGGCAGAAACCACATCGCCAATGGATGCTAAAGAAGTCTTGTCTAAGCTGGCAGATGAGAAAGGCGGTAAATATTACGTAATTATCGCTGGCCGTGAGCACGGCAAAATCAGCGCTATTGCGGAAGTATATAAATAGCCCAAGGCTGTACGACGCGGATTATCAAGCGGGGATTTTCCCCGCATTTCTTCTCTCATCATGTTGTCTATTTTTACTTCTGCTCGACCCATCGCTTCTCTGTTATTATGTGCGCCTATGAGTACAAGTCCGCTGGCGCTACGAGTCTATAATCGCGTTCAACAGCAAACTTGCTCCCCCTTATTTTTTGTCTGATTAGAGTAACCGTTGTGACCCAATCTTTTGCTTCCCTGACGCTGCCAGCGGCGCAGCTAGAAAACCTCGCTGAACTTGGCTATGCCTCAATGACCCCCGTGCAGGCCGCTGCATTGCCTGCCATTTTAGAAGGGCGTGACGTTCGGGCGCAGGCCAAAACCGGCAGCGGTAAAACAGCCGCTTTTGGTATCGGTCTGCTACAGCAGATTGACGTTACCCAGTTTACGACTCAGGCGCTGGTGCTGTGCCCAACGCGTGAGCTGGCGGATCAGGTCAGCAAAGAGCTGCGTCGTTTAGCGCGTTTCACCCAGAACATTAAAATTTTGACACTGTGTGGCGGCCAGCCAATCAGCCATCAGTTGGATTCTTTGGTACATGCGCCACATATCGTGGTGGGTACACCGGGCCGTATTCAAGAACATTTGCGCAAGAAAAGCGTCAGCTTGGATGCGATGAAAGTGCTGGTGTTGGACGAAGCCGATCGCATGTTGGACATGGGCTTTGCCGATGCCATTGACGATGTGATCAGCTACACCCCAACTTCACGCCAAACCCTGCTGTTCTCTGCAACCTATCCGCAGGGCATTGAACGCATCAGCGCACGCATCCAACGTGAGCCTGTAAACATTGAAACCGGCGATGTTTCTGCGCTGCCAGATATCGAACAACAGTTTTATGAAACCTCACGCGGTGAGAAATTAGCGTTGCTCCAAGCGCTGCTGAGCAATCTGCAACCGGCATCATGCGTGGTGTTCTGTAATACCAAACGCGATTGCCAAGACGTCTACGAGGCGCTGTCTGGGCAGAATATTAGCGTGCTGGCTCTGCACGGTGATTTAGAACAGCGTGAACGCGATCAGGTTCTGGTGCGTTTCTCTAATCGCAGCTGCCGTGTGTTGGTGGCAACCGACGTCGCCGCGCGTGGGTTAGATATCAAAGAGCTGGAAATGGTTGTGAACTACGAGCTTTCTTTCGATCCTGAAGTTCACGTCCACCGTATTGGCCGTACCGCGCGTGCAGGCCAGAAAGGCCTAGCCGTGAGCTTTGTGGCGCCATCAGAAATGGTGCGTGCTCATGCGCTGGAAGATTATATCGGCCTGAAACCGACTTGGTTGTCTGCGGATAAAATGATGGCATCACCGATGCAGCCATTGGAAGCTGAAATGGTGACGTTGTGCATCGACGGTGGTCGTAAAGCCAAGATCCGCCCTGGCGATATTCTGGGCGCGTTGACCGGTGACGCAGGCCTTACCGCCGCGGACGTGGGTAAAATCGATATGTTCCCGATTCATGCCTACGTTGCTATCCGTAAGGCATCAGCTAAGAAAGCCTACAAGCAGCTTCAGGAAGGCAAGATCAAAGGGAAAAGCTGCAAGGTCCGTATTTACAAGTAACCCACCAATTCTCCTTTCTAGCCTCCCTTACCTGTAGGGGGGCTAGCATCATATCTCTTCAGATACCCGCAAAAGTTTCCCTTAATATAATTTCCTACCTAACTAAAATATTTCACTCAATGTTTAATTAGCTTCGCCTGACAGTAGTAATACGCCTTTACGTTACCCTTCTGTTTAAATTTTACAGAAAATAGCGACTATCTCTTATTTATATTGAGCTTAACGAAGTCTGTTTAAGAGAGGGCATGCTGTTTATTATATTAACTGCAGTGACTATCAAGTCTGCGACAGTAGGTACCACCCTACAACTGTAAGCTTTGGACGCCAGTTATTGGGGTTACATCCTATATACGTCGAATATAGCAAAAGCTACTATGCATAGTGTTGTAATTATCCATGAGTAAACCCAGCTAGCAGTTTTGTTTCTAAATAAATAATTAGCATCCAATGTTAATTCAATGTTTAAAAATTATTATTTTTATTGTTAATATCATGAAAGCCATTAAAGATGTGGTTGATATATTGTTTATCCATTATTTGTTAACTCGTTTTTTTAAATAAAAACTAAACAACATGAGTATTAATATTGTTTTATTTTATTTTGTAGGCTTGGTTTTACTTATTTTTAAACAAAGTAAATTAATTTAAACATAAGTGAAACAGGCAGCATTAAAAATAAATTCGATACAAACAATCCATAACTTACTTATCTTTTCATATAAAGTACTTGTGAATTGAATAAAAAACCATTAATCAGAATTTAATGCTGTTTTTTGTAATTTTTCAGATCATATGATCGCAATATTGTTTAAATTGATATAATGATCTAAATTTTGAAGGGTTAGTGACAAATGCTAAGCAGTTTTGTTGCGGCATTTGATGGTTTTTGAACTCCCTTCTCTATGCGTCTATATGGATTTCTCAAGCATGTCGGGTAGTCAAAAGGGTAGGAAATACCAAAGAAATTAATCCTTAACCTCTACAGTCTATCTATGAACTGTAAGGGCTAGTAGTACCTTCATTGATTTTCTTATTGTTCCAGAGTGAGTAAACGGGACTTTATAAAGCGAGTGTTTAAGGACATGTTTTCTACACCTTTTGATGAGGGGGGAATAAAATCTATTTCTATTTTTACCTGTGTAATTCGAAAGGTTTTTCTTTCATTTAATCATTGAGCGTTTAAATGGAGTGATAAGAAAACAGGTTTAACACTAAATATAAAATATGTTTAGGGAACGTTTAATAATTCCATTTGTAAACATTCAGAAAAATGAGTGTTGATTTTCAATGGCTATATGCCATCGCAGCAAAAACCACGTAATCAAGACATCGTATGTTTTCATTTATCTATTAGAGCTAAATATGAATAACAAAAAGCCTCCAACATCCGGTCATATAAAAATGACTCAGGGTTGTATCCGCGCTATTGCGCATCTCAATATCGGAATGCAGGTCATATTTCCACTGGCTTTGTCATTTTCACCGATGATGGTTGCTCGAGCCGAGACCGGAGAAAAAAAGTTTTTTACTGCGTCGGCCGCAGCGAAAACCATTCCTTATGTTTTACAGCCTGGCGATACGCTTGCGCTGGTGGCTGAGAAGTATCATCTCACCGTGGCGCAGCTTAAAACGCTGAATCAATATCGAACCTTTGCCCATGGGTTTGAGTCAGTAAGCGCTGGGGATGAGATCGATGTTCCTGCTCAATCCAAAAGCATCGACACCAATAGCCGCAACAGTGACCACACGGAGTTGGCTCAACGAGCCCAGCAGGCTGGCTATTTTCTCCAAAATAGTTCTAGCGCTGATAGTGCGAAAGATTTAGCGCGCGGCCAAGCGTTGGGTGCAGCTAATAGCAAAGCGAATCAAGAAGTTGCCAGTTGGCTGAACGGTAAGGGAAAAGCACGGATAAAACTCGATGCTGACCGTGATTTTTCATTAAAGAACTCTGAGCTGGATGTGTTATATCCGCTGTGGGAAAACAGTGCCCACGAGATCTTTACCCAGGGTTCCGTGCATCATACCGACAGCCGAAACCAGTCTAACTTAGGACTGGGGTATCGTTATTTTGAAGGTACCTACATGTTGGGGGCGAATACCTTTTTTGATCACGACTGGTCGCGTAGCCACTCGCGTTTAGGCCTTGGCGCAGAATATCAGCGCGATTTCCTTAAAGTGGCCGCTAACGCATACATGCGCTTGACCAATTGGAAAAATTCACCGGATTTTGATAACTACGAAGAACGCCCAGCGAACGGTTGGGATATTCGTACAGAAGGCTATTTACCTGCCTATCCGGGCATCGGCGGCAAGCTGGTGTATGAGCAGTACTATGGCGATCGTGTCGGACTGTTTGGTAAAGATAATCAGCAAAAAAATCCGGTTGCAGTAACCGCCGGGGTCAACTATTCACCTTTCCCGCTGATGAAGTTCAACATCGATCACCGCATGGGCAAAAGCAATCAAAACGATACCCGCTTTGGCATCGATCTGAACTACGTCTTTGGTGCACCGCTCAGTCAGCAGTTGGATAGCAGCATGCTGGCCGCGAGTCGTAGTCTGGCCGCTAATCGCTATGACTTCGTCGATCGTAATAACAACATCGTGTTGGAATATCGCAAAAAAGAAACCATCAGCCTGAAGTTAGCCTCGCAAATCAGCGGCTACAGCGGTGAAAGTAAATCGCTGGGTGTTTCTGTGAATAGCACCAACGGGGTTGAACGCATTGATTGGTCTGCCCCTGAATTGATGAACCATGGTGGGCAGATCGTTCACGCAGGTCAAAACCAGTACAGCGTCATCCTCCCTGAGTTTCAATATGGCGCTGGTTCGGTGAACCAGTACACGGTGAACGGGACTGCCTACGATAAAGCGGGAAATGCATCGCCGCAGGCAAGCACCACGATCATCGTGACGTCGGCGGCGGTCAGTGCCATCAATAGTTTATTAACACCAGCCGAAATTGTGTTGCCTAATGATGGTCAATCTACGGCACCGCTAACGCTTGTTTTGCAGGACAATAAAGGTCAGCCTGTTGTGGGGGTTGCGGATGAAATTACCATGAATATCACCCAATCCTCACGTTCACTACCGGATGTTAAGGTGAGCTCATTTAGAGCTGACTCAGCGCACCCCGGTACCTATCTGGCCACGCTGACTGCGGGCACGCAAATTGGCGTATTTGCACTAACGCCAATGATTCAAAACGTAAAAATTGCCCCAGCTACAGCAATTATCGGGAAAATGGCTACGATTGCCAAAGGTGCTCTGACCACTATTAACAATGATGCTGTAGCTAATGGCGTTGCCACTAACGAAGTACAGGCGATTGTGACCAATGCTTTTGGGAAGCCTGTTTCTGATGAAATTGTCACCTTCAGTGCTACTAATGGTGCCATTGTCACATCTGTCCAAGTGACTACAAATGGGAATGGCATTGCCACAACGACGTTAAGTAGTACCAAGTCTGGGAGCTCTACGGTCACTGCCACCATCAACAACACGAGTCAAACCACTGAGGTGAATTTTGTGCCCGACAGTAGTACGGCAAGTGTTGCTAGCGGTGCCTTTACGGTGACCACCAACGACGCCGCGGCCAACGGGTCTGCTACCAATGCGGTGCAGGTTGCTGTGACCGACGCTCACGGGAATCCGGTACCAAATGTTGCGGTGAAGTTCAGTGCTCCGGGGGATGTGAAGATCGGTACGTTGGAAGCAACAACCAATGAGGCCGGTATTGCGACCAGCACCATGACCAGCACTAAGGCCGGTAGTTACACGATTACCGCACTGGTGAATGGTGCTAGCAGTACTGCTGATATTACGTTTACGCCTGATAGCAGCACGGCGGAAATTGCCAGCGGTGCCTTTACGGTAACCACCAATGACGCCGCGGCCAACGGATCTGCCACCAATGCGGTGCAGGTTATCGTGACTGACGCCAACGGGAATCCGGTGCCGAATGTTGCGGTGAAGTTCGGTGCGTCGGAAGACGTGAAGATAGGGATGGTGGAAACCACCACCAACGAGTCCGGTATTGCGACCAGCACGATGACCAGCACCAAAGCGGGCAGCTATGAAGTGACGGCGTTGGTTAACGGTAAGAGCAGTACTGCCGATATCACCTTTATTCCCGACAGCAGCACGGCGGGGATCGCCAGCGGTGCGTTCACGGTGACGAGCAACGATGCCGTTGCCAACGGCTCTGCCACCAATGCGGTGCAGGTTATCGTGACCGACGCGAACGGAAACCCGGTGCCAAATGCCGCGGTGAACTTTAGTGCCCCGGGTGACGTGAAAGTGCTCACTGCAACCACCACTACTAACGAGTCGGGTATTGCGACCAGCACCATGAGCAGCACTAAGTCTGGCAGCTATGAGGTGACGGCGCAGGTCAACGGTAAGAGCAGTAAAGCGGATGTGACCTTTGTGCCTGACAGCAGCACGGCGGAAATTGCCAGCGGTGCGTTTACGGTGACCACCAATGACGCCGCGGCCAACGGCTCTGCCACCAATGCGGTGCAGGTTATCGTGACCGATGCGAACGGAAACCCGGTGCCGAATGTCGCGGTGAAGTTTAGCGCTTCGGAAGGTGTGAAAGTGCTCACCGCCACAACGACCACTAACGAGTCCGGTATTGCGACCAGCACGATGAGCAGCACCAAAGCGGGCGGCTATGAAGTGACGGCGTTGGTGAATGGTAAAGATAGCACGGCTGATATCACCTTTATTCCGGATAGCAGCACGGCGGAAATTGCCAGCGGTGCCTTTACGGTAACCACCAATGACGCCGCGGCCAACGGATCTGCCACCAATGCGGTGCAGGTTATCGTGACTGACGCCAACGGGAATCCGGTGCCGAATGTTGCGGTGAAGTTCGGTGCGTCGGAAGACGTGAAGATAGGGATGGTGGAAACCACCACCAACGAGTCCGGTATTGCGACCAGCACGATGACCAGCACCAAAGCGGGCAGCTATGAAGTGACGGCGTTGGTTAACGGTAAGA